>Ga0136656_1000190_pt1 | contig 19974 bp, 28 predicted proteins | sample CPBDNA_9_FD_94862 | JGI IMG/M metagenome (GOLD analysis project Ga0136656, IMG submission 94862) | Freshwater to marine salinity gradient microbial communities from Chesapeake Bay, USA - CPBay_Sum_15_0.8_DNA (version 2) | ecosystem: Environmental > Aquatic > Marine > Coastal | place: USA...
ATAAGAAATTTTTTAAGTTATCATGAAAACACTTGGGCAAATAAAAATGTAAATTACGTCTATAATCCTTTATTTCTACAGGATCACAGTGCAACAACCAATCAGGCTTGTTGTTTACTTCCCAAAAGCTTTCGGTTATATAAAACATTAGACACATCAGCAGGGCTCAGCGAAGAAGTAGACGATAATTTAAAAGATTTCTTTTCAGGAGAACGGCAAGTTAATAATAGCACTTATTTTATTTCAAGACATTTGCCTGTTATACCTTGTTTTTATTATAAAAATTTAGAGAAAGTTAAGATAGTAAAGATTGGACACAGAGACCTATACACTAACTATGTTTTATGGTTTTTAGAAGCAATTAAATTAGGATATCTCAAAGATGAGTCTGCGTTACGAAAATCAATTGAAAATCAAGGGCCAATTTCTATACTTGCTAAATTTGACGAATTACGGCAGGAAGTAAGCATCGATGAATTTACGTACGGTCCGATACTGCTTTCGTTGCTCGATAATCAATGGATGGCTTTACCTAATCTACAACGAAAATTATCTGTGATACTTAATAATAGTGATAGTCGGTTAAACACAAAGTTGCGTATAGATACTGCAACGCACTTAACTGTTGAACTTCATAGTAGTATGATGGATTTTCCAGTATTTCAAGATAATCTATATAACCTTGATTATGATTCGCTTTTTTCATTCCAATATTGGGAAGACGTAGAAAAAGCCATTGAAGCAACTAGCGCAATGTATAACTTATATTACTATCGAGAGGATTTAAAAAAGTATTGGGACGTAACAGATGTATTGCTTTGCAAAATGGCAACTTCGCTAGTAACAATTTTAAATAGATTCATTTATGACTAATGTGTGCATGGATAAGATAAATACGCTATATGTATGAATACAAAGCAATTTTAAATAGAATCGTTGATGGAGACACAATCGATGTTGATATCGATTTAGGCTTCGATGTGAAAATTAAACAACGAGTTCGTTTATACGGTATAAATACACCTGAAGTTCGAACAAAGGACTTAAAAGAAAAGCAAAAAGGCATTGAAGCTACTGAATATTTAAGAAAAATTCTCCCAAAAGAATTTATTATACAAACAATACTAAACAAACGAGGCAAGTATGGCAGGGTTCTAGGTATTATATGGGTGAATGAAGAAAATATAAATGAAAAAATGGTTACAGAAGGATACGCAACAAAATATGATACTCGATAACGACTTAGAAATGCCAGAATTAGACTTGCATGGTCATCCTATTCATCCAGCATGGGGACTGTTTAAAGAATTTATAAACGAATGTGATGAAAGACGATATAAAAAAGCGCGTGTTATAACAGGCAAAGGCAAAATACTCAAAGAATTTACAACATGGGCTACAAATCATCCAAAAATTGCTACCGTTTACTTAGAAGCATCGGGCGGCAGTTTTCTTATTCAGATTATAGAATAATACCTACATTACTACCTACTATTTTTCAGGTAAATATGTATAATTAAAAAACACTGGAGGTTTTTTTGTGATTTTTGCAATCATTACATTGTTAACAGCACTATCTATTGCAGGCGTAGCAGCCTGGTATAGTATTGTAGGTTTAAGCACACTATTTGGCGCCGCAGTTTTGCCAGTTATTTTAATGGCAAGCACATTAGAAGTTGGTAAGTTAGTTTCGGCAAGTTGGTTATACAGAAACTGGCATATAGCACCCAAATTATTAAAAACATATCTGTCGATTGCAGTAGTAGGACTCATGTTTATTACTTCAATGGGTATCTTTGGCTTTTTATCACGAGCACACTTGGAGCAAGCCGGCAGTACTACTGAAGCACAAGCAAAAGTACAACAAGTTGATGACAAGATTACTCGAATTGAAGGGCGCATTACAGTTGCTAAAGGCAAAATTGAAAGATTGCAATCTACTGATGTAGATCAAAACAATACAAACCTTTCTAGATCAATTGAACAACAAATTGAAAGACGCGATAGTGCATGGGATCGTGTAAAAAATAGCATTGAGCAAGAACAAGGGCAGATCAACGCACTACGTTCTCAACTTGAGAGAGATATTCAAGTACAACAAAATCGTCTTACAAGTGCTAAAGAGCGTGTTCGCGAAGATACTGTTGTAAAACAAGCCGCAATAGAAAGACTGGAAGCACGATTAGCACAACTAGACGCTGATGTAAAAGCATACACAGATAAGGGTGTAGACAAAGGCGTGTTTGGCGGCGTAGGCACAGACTGGGTTGCTCGAGGCAAACAGTTAAGAGAAGACCAAAAACCCGAGCGAGACAGTATTGCCAGTGAAATTAAGAGCATTGAAGCAGAAATAGCCAAAAGCAGAAATGAAGAACTTGCGTTAGCAGCCGAGGTGCAAAAAGAAATACAATCACTGCGAGATGCATTAGAAACTAATATTGTACCTTATCAAAATAAAATTGATTCGTATAGACAAGAAGCACAATCTGAAATTGATACTGCTAATGCTGAAATTAAAAGTTTACAAGACCAACTCGGAACCAAAGCAGATGATACAGAAAGTACTATAAGAGAATTAGAGTCGCAAATTGATGCGTACTATGTTAATATAGATACATTAAAAGAAGAAAGATTTGATTTGTCTACAGCAGTTCGTTCACTTGAAGCAGAAGTTGGTCCTTTAAAGTATGTTGCAGAGTTAGTATACGGCGAAGATGCAGAAAATAATCTTGACAAAGCAGTAAGATTTGTTATACTAATACTTATATTTGTGTTTGATCCATTAGCAGTTTGCATGATTATTGCGGCAAACATTAGTTTATTAAGATTAACAGGTAAAGATGGCGGAGAGGTTCCTACTGTATTAAAAGGATTTGTTGAGAAGCAAGAACGAGACGAAGTTATTGACGAGTTCTTTAAAGAAGAATACGAGCCGTCAGCAAAAACAAAGCCTGTAAAAAAAAAGATTTAAAGGCTGAAGAAGAAATAACAGACTATGGTACATTGACTCAGCATGATGTTATACAACATGACGTTGGCGGTGTTGAATTAACCGAAACACTTGAAATAAATGATATACCTACGCAAGTTATTATCAAAGAAGTACCAGTTGAAGTTATTGTAGAAAAAGAAGTTATCAAAGAAGTTGAAAAAATAGTTGAAGTGCCAGTAGAAAAAATAGTAGAAGTACCAGTTAAAGAAGAAGTTGTAAATCCTGATGTGTTTGCATCATCTAAACTTAGACGCCCGGACGGATCAACTTTAGAACTAAAGCGAGACCCTGCAGGTGTTGATAAACTACAAGGTAGCGTAGTTGACGGCACTGATCCTGGTACATTAACAAAAAGAGATCGTGTTAACAGGGAAATTAATCCTGAAACAGGACAAAAACGTATAGATCCATGGACTGGCAACCTTCGCTGGCAAAAAGCAAGATACGAAAAAAATAACGAAGATCCAAATAAAGAATAATTTTAACACTAAATATTTTTATGCATACACAACATTTTAGGAGGGTTAATGAGCAAGACTGACAAGGAACTTTCTTGTTCATTTTGTAGTAAACTAAGAACCGAAGTAACAAAATTAGTTGCCGGCCCGGAGGATGTGTATATCTGTAACGAATGTGTTATGCTCTGCCATGACATTGTTTTAGAAGATGGCGTTACGGAAGAATTAATTACAGAAGTTCCTGATCCTGTTGAAATACGCAAGTTTTTAGATAACTATGTTATTGGTCAGGAACATGCCAAAAAAGTGTTAAGTGTTGCCGTACACAACCACTATCAAAAAATTCTTAATCCTATAGTAGACGAAGTAGAGTTAGAAAAAAGTAATATCATTATGGTTGGACCAACGGGTGTTGGTAAGACACTTCTTGTTACAACTATTGCCAAGTATCTTCAAGTGCCTATTGCTTTAACAGATGCTACAAGCATTACAGAAGCAGGGTACGTTGGCGAAGATGTTGAAAATATTTTACATCGTTTATTACAAAATGCTGATTGGGATGTTGAGCGAGCAGAACGCGGCATTATCTACATTGATGAGATAGATAAGAAAAGCAAACGAACAGAAAATGTTTCAATAACAAGAGACGTTAGCGGCGAAGGCGTCCAACAAAGCCTATTAAAAATGGTCGAAGGTACAACCTGCCGGGTGCCTCCGCAAGGAGGACGCAAGCATCCCGGGCACGACATGGTTGAAATTAATACTTCAAAGATTCTTTTCATTGTTGGCGGTGCTTTTGTTGGGCTGGAAAAAATTATTCAAGACAGAGTTCACGATTCTTCTGGTGTAGGATTTAATGCAAACTTAAAAACAGCCGTTGATTCAAAAAATAAAAGTAAACTACTTGAGAAAGTACAGCATAAGGATCTTATTAAATTTGGAATGATTCCAGAACTAATGGGCAGATTTCCTGTGCTGTCTACACTGCGCGATTTAACAAAAGAAGAATTAGTAGAAGTATTAACGCAACCTCGTAATGCAATAACAAAACAATTTCAAAAATTGTTTGAGTTAGAAAACATTATATTAGAGTTCACTGATGATGCATATGAAGCATTAGTTGAGCATGTAACAGACATGGATCTCGGTGCAAGAGGGTTGCGTAGCGTGTTAGAGATGCAGTTATTAGATCTACAATACAATATTTCCAAGCTGAGAAAGAAAAATATAACAAAAGTAATTGTAGATGGAGATTTTTTTAGAAATGGCAAAGAGCCAGAATACATATATAGCAAGGAGTTGAAAAATACAAACTAGAATGAGAAATAGAAATAATAACGATAAACGTAATCAACCAATGTATTTGGTTAACACAAGGATTCCGTTTAAAACTTTGAGAGTTGTAAGAGCAAATGGTGAACAGGTTGGGGTGATTAGTAAAGCACAAGCATTAGATATCGCAAGAGAATCAAAATTAGATCTTGTTATTATTGCTGAAAAAGCAGATCCACCCGTAGCAAAGATTATCGACTTTGACAAATTTAAGTACGAACAGCAAAAAGCAAAGAAGGAAAGCGAAAAGAAAAGCAGACAAAGTCGTGTAGAAACAAAAGAAGTACAATTTCGTCCTGGTATACACGAGCATGATATAGCAGTAAAAGCCAAGCAGATTGGAAAGTTTTTAGAAAAGGGCAATAAAGTAAAAGTTATTGTAAAGTTTTTTGGGCGAGAGCGTTCGCACAGAGATCAAGCACAGCCGCTTATAGACGTTATATTTTCTAAACTTGGTGAGGGAGTTAAGTTTGATAAAAACCCCGATTACCAAGGACAACATGTATGGTTTGTGTTAACAAAGTAAAAAAGGTATAAAAACAATGGGATACAATAAATATTATAGTAATAAGACAAGTTCTCGTTCTCAAGGGCACAAGAAGAACACAACAGTAAGGATTACTGGACTTAAAGTTTATGTGCAAAATAATGATGTAGATCGTGCGTTGCGAAAATTAAAAAAGAAAGTAGCAAACGCTGGTATTGTAAGAGAATTAAAAGATCGAGAATATTATGAAAAGCCAAGCGAGCGTAAGCGTAAAGAAAAGGCACGGGCAGTTGCTCGTTGGAGAAAGCAAGAAAGTGCATCAAGACGCAAATTTGCTAGGACTCAAGACTAAAAATAAGAATAATAACGGAGCAAGTACAGAATGAGCATAATCAGTCGATATGAAGTTCGTATGAAATGTATTGAGTTGGCTACTAGCATGAGTAGTAGTCAAGAGCCCCTAGAGGATATTTTCGTAAAAGCAGACAGAATTTACGAATGGATCAATAACATAGACACAGGTAATAAGAGACCACAGCGCGGAGGCAAAAAACCGCGTTATCGTAGCCGTGATAGGTATGATGACGAGCAGCCGTCCGACGATTACTATGCTCAAGACGATTTATTTGATTAAATTTGTTATACTTGACAAAAATCAAAATATATAGTATCATAAATAATAGTATAAGATGCCAAAAATGGGTCTTATAAATTGACTCGCTTAATATAAGGAGGAAACAAGATGAGCAATATTATAGGTATCGACCTAGGTACCACTAATTCGTGTGTCGCCGTAATGGACGGTGGTACTGCTAAGGTCATTGAAAACAACGAAGGCGACAGAACTACTCCAAGCATTATTGCTTTTACTGCTGACAACGAAGTTATCGTCGGGCAATCCGCGAAAAGACAGTCAGTAACAAATCCAACCAACACACTTTTTGCGTTAAAGCGTCTTATTGGACGAAAGTTTAACGAAGATGTTGTTCAGCGTGATTTAGATTTAATGCCTTACAAGATTGTTGAGGCAAAAAACGGCGATGCTTGGGTCGAAGTAAACGGTAAAGCAGTAGCACCGCAAGAAATGTGTGCTCGCGTCTTACAGAAAATGAAAAAGACAGCAGAGGACTATCTTGGAAAGCCTGTTACTGAAGCAGTTATTACAGTACCAGCATATTTTAATGATTCACAACGTCAAGCAACAAAAGACGCTGGTAAAATTGCTGGGCTTGAAGTTAAACGTATTATTAACGAACCCACAGCCGCCGCACTTGCCTACGGTCTTGATAAAAACCGAGGCGATCAAAAGATTGTTGTATACGATCTTGGCGGTGGTACATTTGACGTATCAGTTATTGAAGTTGCTGATGTCGACGGTGAACATCAATTTGAAGTATTAGCAACTAATGGCGATACGTTTTTAGGCGGCGAAGATTTTGACCGTCGTATAATGGATTACCTTGCAGACACATTTGAGAAAGAGCATGGTATGAATTTGCGCGGTGATGCTCTTGCTATGCAACGAGTTAAAGAAGCGGCAGAAAAAGTAAAGATTGAGTTGTCAACTAACAAGCAAACAGACGTCAATCTGCCATATCTAACTGCTGACCAGAGTGGTCCAAAGCACTTGGCGCTTAAATTAACTCGAGCAAAATTTGAATCATTAGTTGATGATCTTATTAAGCGTACACTAGAGCCATGTAAAGTAGCACTTAAAGATGCTAAACTTGCTAAATCAGATATTGATGAAATTATTTTTGTTGGCGGACAAACTCGCATGCCAAAGGTACAAGAAGCAGTTTCTGAGTTCTTTGGCAAAGAACCACGTAAAGATGTAAACCCTGACGAAGCAGTAGCAGTTGGAGCGGCAATTCAGGGAGGTGTACTCGGTGGCACCGTAAAAGATGTTCTATTGCTCGATGTTACACCACTGTCACTTGGTATTGAGACACTCGGTGGCGTTATGACACGACTGGTAGAAAAGAACACTACTATTCCAACCAAGGCAAGTCAGGTATTTTCTACCGCTGACGACAACCAGCCTGCTGTTACAGTTCATGTATTACAAGGCGAACGTGAGATAGCAAGTGGTAATAAGTCGTTAGGTAGATTTGACTTAACTGGAATTCCACCATCACCAAGAGGTATGCCACAAATTGAAGTGTCCTTTGACATTGATGCTAATGGTATACTTAATGTGTCTGCTAAAGACAAAGCAACAGGAACAGAAAACAAGATCGTAATTAAAGCAGGTTCTGGCTTAACAGAGGAAGAAATTCAGCAAGCAATTAACGATGCTGAAACACATGCCGAAGATGATAAGAAATTACGTGAACTTGTTGATGCGAGAAACAATGCCGAGGCAGGCATTCACGCAGTTCGTAAAACTTTGGAAGAGGCAGGAGATACTGTTGATTCAGAACTACGACATGAAGTTGAAACAGCAGTTAGCGATGTAGAAGAAGCAGTCAAAGGTGACAATGCTGAAGTTATTACAAATAAAACGAACGTAATGATGACGGCAAGTCACAAGATTGCTGAACAACTGTATCAAAAACAACAAGCACAGGAAAATAGTAGTTCTCCTGATGACGTTGTTGATGCAGAATTTGAGGAAGCACAATAAATTGCCATTAGGAATTTATTATGCATAAACTTGCTTAATTATAAGGAGAAAAAAGCGATGAATAACTTAACACCAGAACTTCGGTTCGATTTAAATCAACTACACAGAACGACTGTGGGATTTGATCGTTTATTTGACGAAATCCTAGGTCGTTATCAAAATTCTACTACAACAAGTGCAGGATATCCTCCATATAATGTAGAGAAGATTGATGAAAACCAATGGCGAGTAATTATTGCAGTTGCCGGCTTTGGTGAAAATGACATTGAAGTTACAGTTGAAAACGGTAATCTCAGTATTGTTGGTAGAAAGGAAGATAAAGCAGATAGTAATATGGTTTATCAAGGTATTGCTAATCGACAGTTTAGTCGTTCCTTTCAACTTGCTGACTATGTTGAGGTTGAAAATGCTACATTAAAAGACGGTTTACTTACACTTGACTTGGTAAGACATGTACCAGAGGCATTAAAACCTAAAAAAATTAAACTTAATACAAAGTAAGTTAATATATTCATCGCAGGGGGGAGACCCCTGCGATGTTATATACATATATTTCCGAATATGCGATAAATACTTTGTGTGGGGCAGGAGCAATATCGCATGATAGACATGTTTACAAAACAAAAGCACCCGTTTTTACGCTGGTGGCTTTTAATTACTTTGATTTTAATCACATTTGTAGGGTTGCATACAGCAGGTATTATTGAAAAAGTTTATACTACTGACGTAACTAAATTAAGTTTCTTAATTTTTGGTTTGCTAGGATTCATGTCATTAAAGTGCGGGTATGACACGTATAAGTTAACATTGGCGGATATTAAAAACGAAAAGGACATTGACGAATTAAATGCAACAGCAGAACTAGGCTGGTTTGCTTCAGACTTTTCTTTAACAGTAGGTATGATTGGTACAGTGGCAGGATTTATTTATATGCTTTCAACAGCGTTTGCTACAATCGACGTTTCGAATGTTAACTCTCTACAAAATGTTTTAACACAAATGAGTGCTGGCATGGGCACCGCATTGTACACAACAGCCGCAGGTCTAGTTAGTAGCGCATTTTTAAAATTACAGTACTTTAACTTCTCCTCAGAAGTTGATCGTCTAGTAACAGTAAGCGGCATTAAGCATGGCAACGAATCGTAAATACCATTCAAACGTATCATTTTTAGACTTACTATTCAATCTAGTAGTAGGTTTTGTTATGCTATTCATCATTGCGTTTATACTTATACGACCAATTACCGAAAACAAGCAAATAGAGCAAAAGGCAGAGTATATCATTACAGTTACATGGCCAGAAGAATATTATGACGATGTGGATGTATGGATGCGTAACCCTAATGAAGAAGTAGTATCGTTTAAACAAACGGAAATTGGATTAATGCACCTGGATAGAGATGATTTAGGAAAAGCAAACGACACAGAATGGGTCAATGGTGTTGGCGAAGTTGTATATCCATATAACAGAGAGATTGTAACAGTTCGTGGATATATTCCTGGTGAATATATTTTAAACATACATTTATATAAACAGATAGCATATACTACCGGCGTAAAACCTGTTCCTGTAACTGTATCCGTTGAAAAAATCAACCCAAGAGTTACACCAATTTTAAAAGAAGAATTTGTATTAACAACCGCGTGGGAAGAACAAACCGTATTAAGATTTACTCTTAACCGCGATGGCGAGATTGAATCGATATCTCGAGATTTTTTTCCTCTAGTAAAAACAGAGATCGAAAGACACAATCCAATGCCAATGCAACCTTTAAGTAATTCGGACCCAAACGCTTATGAATTATGGGTTCCGACTACAACAGGAATAGGAAGATGAATATAGCAGATGCATGGGCAGGGTTAACAGGATTGACTGTAACATATGTGTTACTAGCAAGTACACTTGCTTGGTTTGTTATAAGTTCTAAAGGTGCATGGTGGTTAAAAATAACTCTTATAACGGCAACAATATGGTTTGGCTTGACTTTGGCATACTCGGTTGGTAATTTTATGGGTTGGCCAAGCACAGAACAGATAGGTAATAAAAAAGCACAAATTGTACACTTTGTAGTTAGACATCCTAGCGAAAAATTCAACGACCCTGGTGCAATATACCTCTGGGTGAGAATACTGCAAAAGGATGAGCAGCCAAAGGGTTTTTCGTTAGCACAAGCAGTAAATCCTCACAGACAATTCATTTATACTGACCTAAGAGCACCCAGAGCGTTTGCGCTTCCTTATTCACAAGAGATGGATAAAAAATTACAAGAGTTAAGAGAAGAACAAGAAAAGAAAGGTAGCGTAGGCTTTATCGAAGAGCAACTAGAAGACACCAATGGCAGTATGACAAGAGAAAATTCAAACTCGCAAGAACTTAGAATAATTATTCTACAACCTAACAAATTACTCCCAAAAGATTGATTTACCACTTGTTTCTATGCTAAAATATTAAATAATAGTGTAGGAAAAAATATCAGGAAACATAAATGGCAAGAGACAAAATAAAAGTAGGCGTGAGCGACGATGTGTTAGTTAAAACACATAGTTCAATCGGTTTATCAACTCCAAAGAAATATGACGTTGTTTTTTATAACGACGATTACACTCCAATGGAGTTTGTAATTGAACTATTAGTAAATGTATTCCATCATTCGTTATCTAAGGCGCAAGAAATTACAGAACAAATACATACCGAAGGAAAAGGAATCGCAGGCACTTACAATTTTGAGATTGCCGAGCAGAAATCTTTAGAAGCAATTAGTTTAGCGAGAGCAGAGAAACATCCTCTACAGATAAAATTAGAAGAATCAACAACATAAATGAGTTTAGTAGAAACAGAAGAACAACAATCAATAACAGAGAATATTGTAAACAATTTAAAAAAGGTTTATGATCCGGAAATTCCAGTTAACATTTATGATTTGGGATTAATTTACGATATAACTTTAACTGAAAGAAAATGTAATATTACAATGACATTTACTTCACCGTTTTGTCCTGTTGCTGATATATTGTATGAAGAAGTGCAAGCCGCGGGCAATGTACCGGGTGTTGAAGAAGTTAATGTGGAAGTAACATTTGATCCGCCTTGGGATATGGATGCAATACCAGAGCACACTAAACTAGAATTAGGGATGTTATGAGTAGAATTTACAATATAGATACCGGACAAGGTAAAATTAGATTTTCTTATAAAATTACAGTAGTAATCGACGAGTCATCTCCTATATCACGCATGGTAGATACAATTAGAGCAAACAGCCAAATAAATTCCTGGCTCTCTAAATATAGAGGAAGATGGGTCTTTACATATAAAGTAAATGATAATATACTATACTTTGAAACACTACAAATGGTGGATAACTTTAAAGAAACATTTGAAGGAAAAGAAAGTAAACATTATATTATCAAAAGCATTCGTAGTAAAAACTCCAAAAAGAAAAAAGGAGATGAATAATGGGAATATTTAATAAAAAAGAAATAGCAGATATAAATGCTAGACTTAATAAAATTGAGGCAACATTAGCCGGACTAGTAAAAGAAAGTAAGCCTGCTAAAGCACCAGCAGTAAAAAAGATTGCTAAGAAAACAACCAAAAAAACAACCACAAAGAAAAAAGGAAAATCTGAATGACATTAGTACCCATAGTTGTTGAAAAAACAGGACAAGGCGAACGCAGTTATGATATCTATAGTCGCTTGTTAAAAGAGCGAATTGTATTTTTAAACGGTCCTGTTAACGATGTTTCGGCAAATGTAATTATTGCACAGATGTTATACTTGGAAAGTGAGAACACTAGCAAGCCTATTAATCTTTACATAAACAGTCCTGGTGGTGTTATTTCAGCAGGCATGGGCATTTATGACACTATGCAGTATATTAAGCCACCTGTGCATACCATGTGTATTGGCCAAGCCGCAAGCATGGGCTCGTTTCTATTAGCGGCAGGCGAAAAAGGAAATAGATTTGCATTGCCAAACTCACGTATTATGATTCACCAACCGTTAGGTGGTGCATCAGGACAAGCAACTGATATTGAAATTCACGCAAAAGAAATATTGCGACTAAGACACGAACTTAATACCATGTTAAGTGAACTCACCGGACAAACATTGGAAAAGATAACCAATGACACTGATAGAGATAATTTTATGACAGCCAAAGAAGCACTAAAATATGGCTTAATTGATCAAATAGTAGACAAAAGAAAATGAGAACTGATCGCATTACAATAACGGAATCGGCATTAGAAAAAATAAAGCAGTTATGCGAAGAAAATAATATGCCAGCAGTTCGACCTTTTATAGCAGGCGGCGGATGTGCAGGCATGCAACATGCCATGACTTTTGCCCCAGAAAAATATGATACAGATATAGAAATTTCTACTTATGTTTACATTGACCCTGTTGCATACTGTTATATGGACGGCGCAACAATAGATTTTGTAAATGATGGATTTACTGAAACATTTGTGTTTAATGATGTATTTAAACAATTCGGTGGTTCAGGAACATGCGGCGGTTGCGGAGCCGCAACAGGCCCAGGATATTCGGCACATTAATATTGACAGTCAGTAATTTTTATTGTATAATTTTATTATGAATAAGAAATACATTTATTTGGCAGGACCTATTGCAGAATGCACATACGGCGAAGCAAACGACTGGCGAAATGAAGTTAGCAAGAAACTTCATAAAAATATCGTTGGAATTTCTCCGTTGAGATGCGAGCCGATGCAAGGAGAAACATACGGTCCTGGTAATGATCCAAGATTCACAGCACCCGGTGCTATTGCGGCTAAGAACTGGTATGACACAGAAACATGCGATTTAGTTTTGGCATTTTTGCCTAAAGAACTTAATGAGCGTAGACCGTCATATGGAACGATTATTGAAATTGGCTGGGCAATTGGTTTAAGAAAACCACTTATTGTAGTAACCGATGACGATTATCTTGCTAACCATGCTCTTATACAAGCAAAAGCAAACTGGGTTTTTGAAGACTTTGATAATGCATTGGATGTTATTCATGGATTATTTGACGATTACGTAAATTGATTTTTAATATAATTAATAAGAAATATGATATTTGATATAAGTGTTCAAGAGGTACAAGGAAGAGCATCATTGCCATGGGTAGTTGTATTATCACTTGGCAGTAAAACTCTCGAGTATCATGTTAAAACCAAGGAAAAAGCAATAGAACTAACAGATAAGTTTCAGAACAAGGGATGGAGTAAAGTTTATCCCGCTTCAAAGTTTTTGAATTATCTGCAAAACTGGAATGAGGCAAATTAAAATGGAATATTAAAGCGTAAGCAATGCAAATATGAAATTATAATAATATATGAGACGGGTGGCTCCGATCTGCTGTTATTATTAAGATGTTTTAATAATATCTATTAACTTAAAACAATACAACGAGGATTAACAAGAATTGTAGATCTGGCTTAGAAAGGCTGATACAGTTGTGACGTATCAGACCAGATCAAAACGGTAAGGTTTGAGACCGGCGTAACCACACTACGCAGAAAACGAAGTCAAACCAAGTTTAATAGCGGAGAGGGGGCTATTATACATTAATTAACTCGATGGAGCAAGCACATAATATGAAATTAATTTCTGGAAACTCAAATATTGATCTTGCAGAAAAAATAGCAGACTTTGTAGATATGCCGTTGTCTGCTGTTAATATTGGAAGATTCGCAGACGGAGAAATTCGTGTAGAAATTAATGATAACATGCGCGGCGAAGATGTTTTTCTTATTCAAAGCACAAGTTCTCCGGTAAATGATAATTTAATGGAATTGCTTGTAATGATTGATGCACTAAAACGTGCAAGTGCAAGACGAATAACAGCAGTAATTCCTTATTTTGGTTATGCTCGCCAAGATAGAAAAACAATGAGCAGAGCACCAATTAGCGCAAAGTTGGTAGCAAACTTACTCACATCAGCAGGTGCTAACAGAGTATTAACTGTAGATTTACATGCAGGACAAATACAAGGATTCTTCGATATACCGGTAGATACATTAATTGCTCGTCCTGTATTAATTGACGACATTAAGGAACGTATTAACGGTGATAAAGTAGTTTTTGTCAGTCCTGACGCTGGTGGTACAGAACGTGCTAGAGGATACGCAAAAAAGTTTAACACACATATTGCAGTTATTGACAAAAGACGACCCGAACCTGGTGCAAGTGAAGTTATGCACGTTGTTGGAGATGTACACGATAAACAATGTATCATTGTAGATGATATATGTGATAGTGCAGGAACACTATGCCAAGCCGCTAACGCATTATTAGATAATGGTGCATTGGGCGTAAAAGCATATGTAGCACACGGCGTTTTAACTCCTGCGGCCGACGAGCGTATTTTTAATAGTGTACTTAAAGAAATTGTTGTAACAGATACTATAAAGCCAAACAGGATTTTAGAAATAGACAAATTGCGATATGTTAGCATCGCTCCGTTATTAGGCAAAGCAATTATTAACATACACAACGAATTGAGTGTTAGCACATTGCTATTAGATGACAACTGGAAGGACTGAAATGTTAATTCTAGTACGGCACGGCGAAAGTTTATATAACGAAGCTAATCTTCTGACAGGACATGTGGATACAAAGTTATCTAATAATGGGGTTCGAGAAGCGGAAGCGATCGGAGAGGAATTAAAAGAACAGCGTATTAGATTTGACTATGCGTTTACTTCTCCGTTGTCTCGATGTACGCAAACAACAGACATTATTATAGAAAAAACTTTTAGTGTATGCGACGTTGTAGACGTTAACAGATTAAAAGAACGAGATTGCGGCGATTTATCAGGTATTGATAAAACCGAAGCAATGATAAAAATGGGTGAGCGAAAGTTTCGTGCTATGCGTAAAAGTTTTGATATTCCCTACCCAAATGGAGAAAGTTTTGACGATGTCACTACTAGAATGATATCTTGGGTAGAAGAAGAATTATTGCCTTTGCGCGAAAAAGGACATACATTGGTTGTGTCGCATAAACACGCATTACGTTCTCTTTGCTTATTACTTGGTATTGTAAACGAAAGCGAGGTTCTTTCGTATGAAATACCAACAGGGAAAGCAATTTATGTTCCGTGGATTAATTTAAAGAAGAACATTCTGCTTTAATGCTGATTGTCAAGTTTTGCTCGCAGTTTGGGCGATGTCGTAGTATATAAAAACTTTAACTTTTCGTCAGGCCGTGCTCTTCTAAAACATTCTTGTACTGCTAATGTTGTTTCGTGAAATCCGGATAGTATAAGTGGCAGTTTTCCTGGATAGTCGCATATATCACCAACTGCAAAAATACCGGGGACGCTAGTCTGGAACTTTTCTGTATCAACTGGAATTTTTCTACCTTCCTCATTTAACTCTATACCCCAAGTTTCTAAAAAGGTTAAATCGGTTTTTAAGCCATAAAATATTAAAACTTCGTCACATGGTATAACAACTGGTTCATCTTCTGTTTTAACAACAACATAGTCTAAATAGCGTGTCGGATCTGCTAGTTTTTCTAGCGTACCTGTAACTTCTTTTACGTTAGGCAATTCACGTGCTTGACTAACAGTATGTGGCGCGGCTCTATAATTTGTACTACGATGCACTAGAGTAATTTCTTTTGCTATTTCTGCTAAATCTACTGTCCAGTCTAATGCACTATCACCCCCACCAAAAATTACAATGCGTTTGCCTCGATATTTTTCTTTATCTCTAACAGCATATTCTACATTTTTACCTTCAAACTCTGTTAAACCTTCTGCTTCTGGCTTTTTTGGTTCAAAGTTGCCGGCGCCAGCGGCAATGATAATATTAGTTGTATCGAACCATTTGTCCGCAGTTGTTTTAATACGAAAGCCAGTATCTGTTTTATGTAGTTCTGCTATTGTTTGTGCTAAATGATAAGTAGGTTCAAAAGGTCGTGCTTGTTCTACCAATGCATTTACATGTTCTCTTGCTGTTTGCACAGGGACACCGGGAATATCGTAAATTGGTTTTTCTGGGTATAGTTCTATGCATTGTCCGCCAGGACGACCTAGACTGTCTATAAGATCGCATTTTAAGTCAAGTATTCCTGCTTCAAAAACTGTAAAAAGTCCTACTGGTCCTGCCCCTACAATGAGAATGTCTGTTTGTTTAGGTTGATTTGCTTTTGTCATTTTCGTCAAACTTTGCGGCTTTTATTATCGATGCCCAACCAAGACATCTTACAAAATTATAACAAGTTCCAATTTTCCATTTTGGTACTCTTGGCCAAGCATCAATCATTCCTTTTTTAAATAGTTGATCTGCTTGTAGTCGTAAATTTTTAATACGTTGTTTATTTAACCTATTTTTATTTTTTCTGATATTGCCGTACAGCATGTCATGCAATACTGCCCCCCTTGCTACATCCCATGGGGAAATTAGTGACCATGCTACTCTATGTATAGATGCTAAATCTGTATGATACCCTTTGGGTACAGTAATTGTTATTGTATTTGCGTTTTTGTTTAAAACTATATCAACACCTATACCTTTCCAGAGATTGCGTTCGGTGTTATCCATAAAGTTTTGGCAAGTGTATGACAACGGTTTAGTTAAAACCCAATGTCTATCGCCGTAAAAGTCTGCCTGAAGTAGATTATTCCATCCCATTTGCTGTGGACTCCTGCTTAAGAGCGGCTCTTAGCATGGCCCAGTCTTGATCTTGCTTTGATAATTTTCTTTTGTTTTTATTAGGTAGTTCAACTTTCCATTTTTTATCTTCGAGTGCTTTTGCACCTGGAAGTTCTTCTCCTTTTGGGGCAAAGAATTTATGCTTACCTTTCTTTGCTCGTTTTAAACCATATGCCGGCATTGTTTTATAATCAGGTATTCCGCCTCCGCCGTGCATCTCGGTTATTTTTCTTGCTGACATTGCAAGCCAAGAATCTCTGTCCATATCGTGGCTTGCAGGCGTGCCTAAATCCTCAAGTTTAAAAGCATCAATAATTTTATCTGCTTTAATGTTTTGTGGACTATATCGTGCTTTGCCTTTTAGTGTTGCTCGCATAATAGGATCTTGTGCCGGATCTTCTTCCCAGAAATCTTCCATATCAATACGTACAATGGAAAGATCGCTGTCAATTTCACGAAAGTTCCATCTCATTTTACTAGCCCACTCTAGTGCATCAATTGGATGATCAAATGCAAATACTCCGGCAATGTCATTGTTGTATCTGTCGCCACCAGGACCTTTGACCCAATTGCTTGGTTGAAACTGGATTAAGCCTTTCTTTTTGATGTTAGGAACATTTTTAGTAAAAGTAACGTGATATAGATATTGCTTGTTACTTGGAATGTTTTCCTTGATCGGCTTGTTTAAGAGTTCGTTTAAGTTCATGCAATTCGTCTTGTAGATCCGCGATATCTTTTTTTAATTGCTTCATTTGTGTTTCTTGCTTTTTGTTTACTTCATGATCGCGAAATGTCCAGTCTTGCATAAGTCTTTTTAGTGCATCTTCTTCGCTTTGCACATATGGATATTTTGCCTGTGCCTGATTGATCATTATTTGGTATAACGGATCTACTTTTTTCTTTTTTGGTTTTTCTTCTTCGTAGATATCCTTAACCTTGTACTTAAAGTTCAAAGTTTCAGGGCTATAACCCATTTTATATTTCTTTTTACTTTTTTTATTTTCTAGGATATCTTTTGTTAGCATATTTGTATTTATCAAAAAAACAAGAATTATATTCCTGCTAACTGTTTTAGTCGTGTTAGTTCTACACTTTCATTTTGACCAGCATCTTCTGGGAAAGCAATAGCCCTTGCCATCTTTGCCGCTTTAACCATCTGTGACATATCTTGGCCATCTACGTCTTTGATTTTTTTGGCAAAGAGCGGATTGGGATTTAAACCATAACGTTTTGCAATCGGTCTTAGGACCTTTGAATCATAAAAATTTGCCATCGCTTGTAATGCATCAAAGTACCGACGCATTTCAGTACCCTCTTCTGGCAAAGTATCTGGATCATCAGGATCCGCATCAGTAAACAGCCTTTGCTCAGTATCCAGCCTAACCTTACTGTCCAGAAACTCTTCTATATCATCTACATAACCCTCTGAATATCCAGTATCTACACGCTCATCATCAGCATCATAAGAAATATCTTTAATCATTCTATCAAGTTGATTTAGATAATTTTCGACTTCATTTTTCATCCTTGCCTCTGGACTATTGTCGCGTTTTGGGCGTTTTTGTACTTGTGCGTCTTTTTTTAGTGGCGGACCAAATTTCTCTGGATTCTTCTCTAAGAAAGCCTCAAACTTTTTAAAATATGGAAGATATTTTTTACTGACTTCGTCGTTCTGTTTTCCCCTTATTTCAGCAGGTTCTGGTATGATATCAATTGGTTTCCCTTCCCAAGTCCATTCATCATAATGAACACTTATATGTGATTCACCGTCTTTATCACGCAAACTATAAATTAGTGCCTGCTCACGTCGATCCTCGTCGTAGTAGTCATCTTCGTCGTCGAGATCGTCTGAGTCGGCGCTTGCAGGATCAATTGGACAGTATGTTCCGCCAATACAGTTCTGCATCATTTCGCCTTCGCGTTCCATTTCTTGTTGGGAGTCTAATCTAACCCACATAAATCCATCGGCAAATGTCATTATAATAGGTGCTTCTTTCTCTACTCTTGTTTTTTCATCTGCATCGTACTTCCATTTATTAGCAACCGTTATTTTAAAATTTACTATTGCGTCGTTTAACGATTGGTAATCATACTTGCCCTGTTCATACTTTTGTATTATTGAAGGAAGTACTTTTTTAACATGGTCAGGAGCATCTTTGAGTTTTGAAAGTTTTACTAAATCAGGAAACGATGCACCTGGGACATACTCTGCCGTATCATCGTTCCAAACATCGCCGTCATGAATCACATGCATGTCGCGTTTTGCTTGTGTTGTTGGAGAAAAGAGTCTAGAAATCAACTGCTCTAACGGAGTTTGCCATGTAAAATCTTTGTTAAAATTTTGATTATACTTATTTGTGCTTCTTTTTAAGTGATATACTTCTCCGGGAGCATTTTTAATGAAATCAGGATCCTTTTCTGTTGGTGTATATTGTGTTAATATATCCCAATAGTTTTCACCGTATTCATCATCAGTTGCAAAGGGCAATCCTTGCTTAGTGCCCTTCCAAAGAGGTTTGCCATTAACAATGTCGTTCTTTAATCTTTTTAGAAATGGTTTATGATTCATGCCCGGAGCATATTTGTTCATAAATTTTTTTTCTAAGTACGCTAGGTAATCGTCTATTGCTTTTAAAGCATCCGGGTGGACGTTTAGTTCTGTTAAAAACATTTCCTGCAGTTTCATGCAACTATTTATCTAAAAATAAGTATTGACTTATTTACAATACGATCGTATAATGTAGAAATATGAGAATTGAAACGGAAGTTAAGTTAGATTTTAAGGATGTGCTTATTCGCCCTAAGCGTTCAACGCTAGGATCACGCAAAGAAGTAAGTTTAAACAGAGAATTTGTATATAGAAATAGCGGTTGGAAGTTTCATACAATTCCAATTATGGCATCTAACATGGATGGCGTTGGTACATTTGCTATGGCTACAAAACTTACAGATTTAAACCTGTTTACGTGCCTTGTTAAAACTTATAATACTTACGAACTTATCGATTACTTTGAAAATAAAGGCAATCCAACACATTATAGAAGATTAAACACAGTAGCAATGAGTATTGGTATTACCGATAATGATTTACAAAAGTGGAAGGATGTTAGAAAAGAAGTAGAAGTGCGGTATGTATGTATTGACGTAGCAAATGGATACTCGGAACGCTTTAGCGAGTTTGTAAAGAAGTTTAGAGACGAAAATCCACACACAACAATTATTGCCGGCAACGTAGTGACCGGAGAAATGACAGAGGAGTTATTATTAAATGGAGCGGATATTATTAAAGTTGGAATCGGCCCTGGCAGTGTATGTACTACTCGCCTCCAGACTGGGGTTGGCTATCCTCAGTTGTCTGCTATTATTGAATGTGCAGACGCGGCTCATGGGCTTGGTGGGCATAT
>Ga0136656_1000195_pt1 | contig 19873 bp, 16 predicted proteins | sample CPBDNA_9_FD_94862 | JGI IMG/M metagenome (GOLD analysis project Ga0136656, IMG submission 94862) | Freshwater to marine salinity gradient microbial communities from Chesapeake Bay, USA - CPBay_Sum_15_0.8_DNA (version 2) | ecosystem: Environmental > Aquatic > Marine > Coastal | place: USA...
GCGTAGCCGAGTCCCATGTGAACGCTTCCTTCGATTTGGCCTTCACAGAGAGTCGGATTCACGGCTCGGCCGACGTCGTGGGCCGCGACCACTCGCTCGATCGAACCATCGGCTGGATCGGCCACGACCATCTGACACGCGTAACCGAATGTCGAATGAATCGTCGGATTTTCGACGTCTCCGAGCTTGTCGGTCCAGTCGACCCGATACTCGCCCACATGATCGACGTCGACCGCACATCCCGCTCTGCGTGCGACGTCGCACGCGTCCTTCACGGCGCCAGCGCCCATGAGAGTTCCGCGTGATCCGGTTGTCTGACCGAATCCGAGTTCACGAGTCGTATCGACGATCACGCGGATTCGATCGGGGTCGATTCCGAGCTCGTGAACCACCACCTGTTGAGCGACTGTGTTCACGCCCTGTCCCATTTCGGTCCAACCGTGACGAACTTCGACGATCCCGTCGGATCGAAAACGAACCACGGCGCGTGTGATCTCTTTGAATCCGTTGCCGAGACCGCTGTTCTTGAGTCCGAGCGCAACTCCGACGGCTCGGCCCGAAGCGACCGCTTCATCGAAGTGAGGCTTCATTTCGTCGAGACAACGTTCGGCGCCGAGGCATCCGTCATCCATGATCTGCCCAGGCCCCCACACCATGCCGGGACGAATGACGTTGAGTTTGCGGATCTCCCACCCGCTGATGCCCACCGCCTCGGCAAGTCGATCGAGGACACCCTCCATGGCGAATTGCGCCTGATTGGCGCCGAAACCGCGGAATGCTCCGCACACGGGGTTGTTGGTTCGCACGGCCACTGCTTCGACGTCCACGGCGGGAAGGTGATACGGCCCCGATGCGTGACCGGCCATACGCTCCAGAACTTTCATGCCAACGCTCGCGTAGGCCCCGCTGTCGCCGATTGCTCGTACGTGTAAGGCGGTGAGACGACCCTCGGCATCGCATCCGATGTCGTATTTCATACGAATCGGGTGTCGCTTGGCGTGAATACGGAACGACTCCTCCCTGGACAGCGTGCACTTGACCGGACGATCGAGAAGCCAGGCTGCGAGTGCCGTTTGAGCCTGGTTGCTCATGTCCTCCTTGCCGCCGAAGGCCCCTCCATTGGTCACCAACTCGACAGTGACCGAATCGTTGTCGACTCCGAGTACCCGCGCGATGTCGTTGCGATCGTCCCAGACCCCTTGGCCGCCCGAGTACACGTGGAGTCGACGATTGTTGCCGTCCCGATGAGGGACGGCCAGGGTACTTTCCGGTTCGAGGAACGCATGCTCGATGCGCTGAGTCTCGAACGTCTCGGTCACTCGATACGCCGACGTAGCCAGAGCTGCTTCGACATCTCCCCGTCGGTACGAACTCGTACTGAGCCGATTGGTGTCAGTTCCCCAGACAGCGATCTCACGATCGTCGAGAGCGGCGACGGGATCGGTGACGACGGGGAGCGGTCGATACTGGACGTCGACGAGTTCGGCCGCCTCACGGGCCGCTCGTCGACTGTCGGCCACGACAACGGCGAGCACGTCACCCGCATAGCTGGTACGACCACCCTCGGGAATCATGACGGGCCAGTCCTTGTGGATGAGCCCAACCTTCATGTCGCCAGGTATGTCGGAGGCGGTGAAGACGGCCACGACTCCGGGCGCAGTCTGAGCCCGGGCGATGTCGATGGAGGTCACGTCAGCACGCGCGTACGACGTGAGATGAAGGGCGGCGTGCAGCATGCCGTCGGGGCGAAGATCGTCGACGTAGCCACGATCGCCAAGAGCCAACTCACGTGCTTCGTATTTCACACCTCGGCTGCCCACGCCACCGACTGGTTCGGGATCGGGGATGTGACCCTTCGCTACGGCGTCGATCGCATCGAGAACCTTTACGTATCCGGTACAGCGACACAGGTTGGCTCCGAGGTGGCGGCTCATGTCGGCACGCGTGAGCGACGCGCCCTTTTTGTCGATCTGACCCTTGGCCCGCATCACGATCCCAGGGATGCAAAATCCACACTGCAGGCCCCCGCAGGCAGCGAACGCAGTCGCATACCTGTCCCGTTCGTCATCAGGGAGACCCTCGAGAGTGACGATGTCCTTGCCGGCCACTTTGCTCAGCGGCTGTTGGCAACTGACGACGGGTTTGCCGTCGATCAGAACGGTGCAGCAACCACACTGTCCGGAAGGTGAACACCCGTCCTTGGGCGACGTGATGTCGAGCTCCTCGCGGAGTGCTTCGAGAAGATGGGCGTGACTTGCGGAAACGGTGACGTCGTTTCCGTTGACGCGTAGTGAGACTCTGGTTTCGTTCATGACGGACGTACGACTCCTCTCTGGCTGGTCAGTCGCGTGTAGACCTCTGGACGTCGGTATCGATCGAAGTCGAACAGGGTTTCCTTGTACCGTGCGCACCAGTCGAGATCGCATTCGGCCGAGATCAATTCGTCGTCGGAAGTCAGAGCCTGAGCGACGACCTGCCCACTCGGAGCGATGATGCACGACTGGGCCAGCGAGTCGACGCCCTCTTCGACTCCTCCCTTGGCGACTCCGATGACCCAGGTGCCGTTCTGATAGGCGCCGGCCTGCATGACGAGAGCGTTATGGAAACCTTGCAGCGCGTCCTGACTCGGATCGGGAACGTAGTGAATCGGCGTGTTGTAACCACACAGGATGATTTCCACCCCCTGCAAGCCCATCTCGCGGTACGTCTCCGGCCACCGGCGGTCGTTGCAGATCATCATGCCGACGATGCCTCCGAAGGCTCGCCAGACAGGAAACCCTTCGTCGCTCGGCTCGAAGTAATAGCGCTCGGCGTGCTGGAAGGGTCGATCGGGTTCGTTGGTTTCGTGGCCCGGGATGTGCACTTTGCGGTACTTGCCGACGACCGAGCCATCGCGTTCGACGAGGATCTGTGTGTTGAAACGGTGTCTCGAGCCATTGGCATCGGGCTCGGTCAGTTCGGCGTAGCCGAGGCAGAAGCCGATGCCAAGCCGTTTCGCCTCGTCGAAGAGGGGCGCAGTGGACGAACTCGGCATCGACGTCTCGTACCAGTGGTCGGCGCGGGAGATGTCGGTTTCGAACCAACGGGGAAAGAAGGTCGTCAACGCCAATTCGGGATAGACGACGAGTTCAACGCCTCGCCGGTGCGCCTGGTGGAGAAGTTCGATCAGGCGAGCCACCACCTCGTCGCGTGAATCGTCACGCTGAATGGGCCCGAGCTGCGCAGCTCCGACGACCACGGGACGACGCGACTCGCCGTGATGGGCAAATACTCGACTCACGTCAGGCTCCTCGTCGGGGATTCGACACTCGATGGTGTGAACTCGGTGTCGAGAAGATCGAGCATGACGTCGAGCAGCAATTGCGTTCCCTCCACGAGATCGGCGTCATCGGTGTGTTCGGCGGGGTTATGGCTGATGCCGAGATGGGACGGTGTGAAGATCATTGCTGTCGGACAGACGCGAGCGAGCATCTGTGCGTCGTGCCCGGCACCTGACGGAAGTCGACGAACCGAGTGGCCCCGGCCGGTGATGGCTCGTTCGACCGAGTCGACGACTCGCGGGTCGAACTCGACCGGTTCGAATCGGGCCAATTGCCGACGTGAGATCGTGACGTTTTCGTCGGCTGCGATCTGTTCGATGAACCCGTCGATCTCGGCCTCGGCTGCTTTCAAGAGTTTCTCGTCGGTGTTGCGCACGTCGAGGGTCAGGGTCGCTGTACGCGGTACGACGTTGATGAGATTGGGAACGACCTCGATTCGTCCGACTGTGCAGACCTGATCGCCGCCCATCCGTTCAGCCAATTCGCGAAGGAAGACCGTCAAACGAGCGGCCACGAGAGCTGGATCACGACGCATCGACATCGGAGTGGTTCCGGCATGGTTGCTCTGACCTTCGATCGTGACCTCTTGCCATGAGATTCCCTGCACCCCGGTGACGGCTCCGAATCGAAAGCCTTCGCGCTCCAACACTGGACCCTGCTCGATATGCAGTTCGACGAATGCGTGGGGAGCAGGTCCAGGGCATGGGACGGTGCCGGCGTATCCGATGCGACCAAGTTCGTCTCCGTACGACGGGCCGTCGATCGCCAGAGTCGAGAGGGCCTGTTCGACACCCAAGCCTCCGACGTACACCAGTGACCCGAGCATGTCGGGTTGGAAGCGGGCCCCTTCTTCGTTGCTGAACACGGTGACGGCGATCGGTCGCCGTGGTCGGACGCCGGCCGCCATGAGCGACTCGATCACTTCGAGGCCTGCCAGAACACCGAGGTTGCCGTCATAACGACCGCCGGTCCGCACCGTGTCGATGTGGGATCCCGTCATGACTGGTGCGCCTGACCCGACCTCCCAGGTGCCCGTGATGTTTCCGACGACATCGATGGTCACCGTGAGTCCGAGGTCCTTCATCCACGTCACGACCAGATCTCGACCCAGTCGATCGTCGTCGGTCAGGGCGAGCCGGCAGGAACCTCCGCCGTCGATGGGACCGATTCCGGCCAATTCCTCAAGACGGTCGAGAAGCCTCCGGCCGTCGACTCGTACATCTGTATTCAGGTCGTTGTCGCCCCCGGCTTTCCCGTTTCGACCACCGATGACCGAGCTCCCCTCCAGCACGAGGTGAGTTTACATTTTGTCAAATCGTCCGCCTCGTGATGGGCCTGCCATAGTCGAGCCGTGTCGTCGATCGGTAGCTGGGGCGAATGGGTCGTGGTCGCCCTGGCCGTTCTCGTGGCAGCCACAGCTCAGTACACGGCCGGGTTCGGGTTCGCCCTTCTCGGCGTGCCCCTCATGGCGACAGTGATCGACACACATGACGCGGTCATCATCACCGTCTGGCTTGGCCTGGTGACCAGTTCTCTGCAGGCCGTCGAAGGACGCCGGATCCTCGATCGTCCGCTTGCCACCCGCCTGACGGTCGGCACGATCCTGGGCATCCCGATCGGTTCGACGGTTTTCGTCCTCGTCGCCGAGAGAACACTGACGGTGGTCCTTGGAATCTGTGTCCTCATGGCGACTGCGGTGCTGGCTCGCGGCTTTCAGTTGACCTCGCCCAGCACTCGACCGGAGTGGGTGGCCGGAGTGGTCTCAGGGGCTCTCGCATCGTCCCTCGCCACCAATGGTCCACCGCTCGTCGCCGTTCTTCAGGCGCGACGTCTTCCCATTTCGGTGTTCAGGGCGACGATCAACACCGTGTTCGCCGTGGCCAACGTCTTGGCTCTCGTGGCCTTTGCCGTCACTGGTGATCTGGAGATGCGACAACTCGTTCTGTCGGCAACGACGCTGCCGATACTCGGTGCTGGGGTGGCACTCGGGCTCCGTCTCCGGCGCATGATCGATGAGCCGCGAGCCCGACGGATGGTCCTCGGGCTTCTTGCGCTCGCCGGCGTGTCCGCCTTGATTTCGGCCGCGGCTGGCTGAAAGCGGCGAAAAGGCTGGATCAGGACCCGAAGATCGACAACCACTGAGCCTTGTCAGTCGGCTTCAGGACGAAATTGTGTCGTCGCACGTCCTGCAATGGTTCGGCTGGTGCGGCTGAATATCGATGGCCCGGGAAAAGAATCGTGTGGTCCGGCAGTGCATCGAGCCGTCGCAAGCTCTCGAACATGGCCTCGGCATCACTGCCCGGAAGGTCGGTGCGCCCACAACCGTCGAGAAACAAGGTGTCGCCCGAGACCAGAGCGTTTCGCACGCAGAAGCATTGGCTCCCAGGAGTATGACCGGGAGTGTGCAGACATTCGATGTCGATCTTGCCGACCGACACGACGTCACCATCTTCATGGAGGACCAAGGAATCGGCACCGACTCCAGATGTCCGTTCCACCCAAGGCGCTTCGAACTTGTTGACGTGAATCGGTACGTCGACACGCTCCAGCAGACGGGCGATTCCGTCGATGCGGTATCCCATCATCTGACCACCGATGTGATCAGGGTGGTAGTGGGTGGCCAGGACGCCGGTCAGCCTCATGCCGTCGCTCTCGACCACGTCGATCAATTCGTCGACGGCGTAGGCCGGGTCGACGAGGACACATTCTCCCGTCGAACGATCGCCGATGGCGTAGACGAAGTTGACCATCTGGCCAGCCAATGAATCGTCCCGCGCGAAATCCTGACCCGAGAGAAGTTGGCGGAAGTACAGATCGTTCTCTTCAGACGGCATGACACCTTCGATTCCTCGTTGCTCACGGCCTACGCTAGTGCTCGTGTCCGACGGTGAGGTTCCGAATGCGACGGGGCGACTGACAGCTCTTGTCGAGGGCCAGTTGATTCCCTTTGGTGGCGATCAGTTCGTGAAAGTGAGTGCCGATCTGGCATCGCAGTTCGTCGAAGGAGATCGCCTGGTCGTCGTTCAGAACTCCGGAGATTTGATCCGAATCGAAGAGTCGGTGGCGCGTCTCGTCGACGAGGCCGTTTCCCAGGCGGTCACAGGTTTCGAACGGCTCGCGTCGACCTCCTCCGATGTGGTCGACAGCTTCTATGACCAATTTGCGCGCCTTTTGTCCGAGGACGAGATCTTTGCGCACGTTCGATCGGCGAACCAGGAAGACGTCGAGGCGGCTCGGCGGCGTGGCCGTGCGATCGGTCGTCTCGAACTCTCGGAGAAGATGCGTCATGACATGATCGAAGCTCTCCGCATGTGGCGCGATCTGCCCGATCCATTCGAGGGATCGGTCGAGCTGATCGCACACGAGAACTGGACCGTCGAAGAGAGGCGGAGTCCCCTCGGAGTGATCGGTTTCGTCTTCGAGGGACGTCCCAATGTCTTCGCTGATGCGACAGGCGTTCTGAAGAGCGGGAATTCGGTGGTCTTTCGGATCGGAAGTGATGCATTGCTCACGGCGCGATCGCTCATGGAGCATTGCGTGCGGCCGGCATGCGAACTGACAGGACTGGCCCGGGAATGTGTCACCCTGGTCGATGCCGCCGAACGATCGGCCGGCCACGCTCTTTTCTCCGACACGCGATTGGCGTTGGCCGTAGCCAGAGGAAGTGGAGAAGCGGTTGCCCAACTGGGGTCCGTCGCGCGACAGTCCGGTGTCCCCGTGAGCCTTCACGGCACGGGTGGAGCGTGGATGCACGTCGCCGCCGGGGTCGCTCCAGATCGGATCCTGAAAGTCGTCGACGCCTCCCTCGATCGCAAGGTGTGCAACACCCTGAACGTGGTTGCCGTCGCAAAATCGGCCGAAGTCGAACGGAGTGCTGTCCTCTCAGGAATTCTGTCGGCGGCCAGCCGTCGCGACGTGAGACCGATCGTGCACCTGAGACGGGCAGAGGCGCGAGTGTGGGGCATCAGCGAACCGGAAGTCGATGTCGTACTCCACGACGACGATTCCTTCCTCGCCACGGAATGGGAATGGGACGATCGTCCAGAAGTCTCGGTGATCACGGTGTCCGATGCGGATGAGACGGTGGTTCTCTTCAACGGGCACAGTCCGAAGTTCGTCTTGTCGATTCTGACCGAGGATCCCGACGAACTCGAACGGGTGTACCGGACGTCGGAGGCCCCCTTCGTAGGAGATGGCTTCACGCGTTGGGTCGACGGACAATACGCACTGAGTCGCCCTGAGCTCGGTTTGTCCAACTGGCAAACCGGACGGTTGTTCGGTCGGGGCGGCATTCTGTCGGGCGACGGAGTCTTTTCGGTTCGCCATCTGGCCCGTCATCGGGACCCCGGTCAACGGCGCTGAATCCGTCGACCGTCCTCAGCCGATCAGCGCGTCGACCACTCGAGACAGAACTCCGCCCACGCGCCCCGCGCTTTCTTGGCGGTCGACCATCGAAGCGAGGCGATTCGCGGTATTGATTCCGATCCAACGAAGGGGTTCTGGTTCCCATCGCGGTGATCGATGTCCGACAAGGGCCAGATCATCGGCGCCTTCCATGATCAGACGAGCCATGGCCCGTCCAGCCACGTAGGTCGACGTGACTCCGTCCCCGACGTAGCCACCCATTCGGCCAACTCGATCATGGACATCGAAATCGACCGTCCAGGTCCAGTCACGTGGAACGCCGAGGGGTCCACCCCATCGATGAGTGATACGGGTGTCGCGGAGTTCGGGGAACAAGTCGACCATCGACTCGAACAGCTGACTGTGAACTCGATCGTCGAAATCGGCCGACGATCGAACGCGAGATCCATAGGTGTATCCGACACCGCGACCACCGAAAGCGAGACGATCGTCAGCCGTCCGTTGTGCGTAGACGATCTGCCGGCGGTAGTCGGACAACGCCTCGCGACCAAAGAGACCGATTCGCTCCCAGATTTTCGGCGAGAGTGGTTCGGTTGCGATCATCGACGACTGAATGGGAACGACACGACGACCGGAGTCGCGGGCGCCGTACGCCTCCCGGCAGTCGACGACGGAATTCGCAACGAGTGATCCGTTCGGGGTCTCCACTCGTCCGGAGCCGATCGAGGTCGCCCGCGAATTCTCGTGAATGACGACTCCGCGATCCTCGAGGAGACGGGCCAATGCTTCCACGAGACGACGTGGGTGGATGACCGCACAGTCGGGCCGAAAGACGCTTTCGTTGTCGACGCGTACTCGCTCGGCCGTGTGGCGTCGGTCGAGATGGGCAATATGGGTCGAGAAGCCGAATCGTCGATAGTCCTCGAGATCGGCCTGGGCCCTGACTTCGTGAGCCGGCCCTCTGATCAACGAGACCGAACCACCATGGGCCACGTCAGCGTCGATCGAATGGCGGAGACACAGGTCGACGACCTCGTTCACGGCCTCGAACATGGTGGTCTGCACAGCGACAGTGCGATCCTCGCCGATCGAAAAACTGAGATCGGTGAGCGACACCGGAAGCAAACTCGAGAGCCAGCCACCATTTCTCCCACTCGCACCGTGTCCGATGCGTTCAGCCTCGACGATGTGAACGAGGACCCCGGGGGAGTATTCGGTCAACCAGAACGCCGTCCACAGGCCGGAAAGGCCCCCGCCCACGATCACTGTCTCGGTAGAAGACGTGCCGACGAGTGATGAGCGTGTGACTTCCTGCGCTCCTTCGGACCACACGGGGCGCCGGTGGGCTTCGGCGAGAAATCGGTATCTCACGTGAGGATGTGATTGTCGAGGAGACGGACCCCTCCGGACGAGGCGGCGACGATGACAACGTTCCCGACCTGAGCCGTTCCGACCGGTGCGAGGTCGGTGGAGTCGACGATTTCGACGTAGTGGATCACGAGATCGTTGTCGGTCAGAGCCTGGACGACGGAATCGCACAGGGTGGCACTCTCGGTTTGGCCATCGTCGAAGTGTTTTTGCAGAGAGCGCAGGGAAGTGGGAATGGCCAAAGCATTGCGACGGGACTCGGCGGACAGTCGTTCGTTACGGCTCGAGAGTGCGAGGCCGTCGTGGTCCCTGACCGTGGGGCACACGACCATCTCGACGTCCAGGTCGAGGTCGGTGATCAGTCGCCTGAGCACCGCGCATTGCTGGAAGTCCTTCTGGCCAAAGAAAGCCTTGTCGGCTCGAGAAGCGGCAAGGAGCTTGGTGACGACGGTCGCGACCCCGTCGAAATGACCGGGTCGATCTCGACCCTCCCACGCGTCCGTGAGTCGAGCGACATGAATCGACGTCGAGAAACCCTCGGGGTACATGCGCTTGGCATCGGGTCGATACACGAGGTCGACACCGAGGGTTTGGCACATGTCGAGATCGCTGTCGATCGGCGTGGGATAACCGAGGAAGTCCGACGATTCGGAAAACTGAATGGGGTTCACGAAGATCGATACAACGACGCGATCGCACATGGATCGCGCCCGTTCGATGAGGGACTGATGACCGGCGTGCAATGCGCCCATCGTCGGAACGAGCCCGACAACCTGTCCGTTCGTCTGCCACTTGCGTGTCGTGGACGCGAGAACGTCAGGGTCCTCGACGACCTTCACGATCGACTTCCTAGCTGAAGGAATGTTCGAGGTCGGGCCACGCACCATCTCGAACCTCGTCGACGTACGTGCGGGTGGCATCGACGACGATCGATGCGACGTCGGCGTACTGCTTGGCGAATCGATATCGGCACTCGCTGAGACCGAGCACGTCGTGAAGAACGAGCACCTGACCAGAACACCCCGGACCGGCTCCGATACCGATGGTGGGAATGGTCAATTTCTCGGTGATCTCAGTGGCGAGATCGTGAGGGACTCCTTCGATCACGACTGCACACGCTCCGGCGGCTTCGACCGCTCCCGCGTCTTGTAGGAGCCGGTCCCGTCCACCGGCCTCCAGTCCTGCTTGACGACCTTGGACTCGATGGCCCCCCATCCGATGAAAACTCTGCGGGGTCAGACCGATGTGTCCGATGACGGGAATGTCGCATCGGGTGATGGCGGCGATCGTTTCGGCCATCGTGATCCCACCTTCGAGTTTCACGGCTTCGGCGCCGGACTTGATGAGTGCGATGGACGAGGCGATGGCTTGTTCCGAACTCACCTGATACGAGCCGAAGGGAAGATCTCCGACGATCAATGCACGTGGGTGTGCTCGAGCGACACATCGCACGTGGTACTCCATCTCTGCGAGGTCGGCAGGAATCGTCGTCCTTTCGCCTTGGATCACCGTTGCGGCGGAATCCCCGACGAGAATCATGTCGACTCCGGCTCGGTCGACCAGGCGGGCGAACGTGGCGTCGTAGGCCGTGATCATTGCGATGCGACGACCTTCTTCTTGGAAACGGGCCAAATCGGGAACGGTGACTTTTCGACGTTCCGGCGACGATTGTCCAGCGATCACGGTGACCCCCTTTCGCGCTCGACGTGACAGGGGAAACTAGCGAGCCACGCACCAACCGGCACTACCGGTCATCTCGATAATTGTGAATTCGGACTCAGTGCAAGGTGCCCGGCCCTCCACCAGGCCGACTCTGCTTCCGTGCGAAATCCTGGTACGCAGGAGGTCCTCCGATGGAGGTGGCGGTGAGGATCGCACCGGTGCAGGACTCGGCGAAGACGTCGGCCGCCGCCGTCAGAAGGCGATTCACCGCCCCGATCGGCAGGTCTGTCGAGGGATCGGTCGAGACCGGGAAGGTGGTCGGCGAGGTTCCGGTTGCCACGGCGAAGACGCAATCGCCGTCGTTCATCGAATGGGCGGGTCGAATGGCACGAGCAAGGCCATCGTGCGCCACATCGGCCATCTTTCCGCACTGTGCCTTGTTCAACGGTGCATCAGTCGCAACCAGACCGATAGTTGTATTGAGGCTCGACCCCGGCGCCGCGACCAACAGGTCTCGCAAGCGGCGGAGTCTTGTACTGGACAGCGAGGGAGCGGTCCACCGACCGATGTGCCACGGAAGGCCGGTGTCCGGGTCGATGGGAGAACCAACGGAGTTCACGACAGCCAACGCCGCCACCGTGTATCCGTCGGCGGTGATCGTGCTCGCCGTGCCGACACCACCTTGGAGGCCACCGGCTCGGGCACCGGTGCCGGCGCCCACCGCGCCGACATCGAACCGAGGACGAGCCTTACGGCACGCTCGCGCCCCGAAATCAGCGTCCGGACGGTTGTCGAAGTGGCCGGACCGTCCGAGATCGAAGATCACGGCAGCCGGCACGATGGGAACGACCCAATTGTGCCGATCACCCACCTTGAACCCTCGACCCTGCTCGGCCAAGAACTTCATGACTCCTGCGACGGCATCGAGTCCGAAGGCACTTCCACCGGTCAAGCAGATCGCGTCGACGTGAGGAACGAGAGTGTCCGGTCCGAGAAGATCCGTCTCGCGAGTACCCGGGGCCGCACCACGAACCGAGACGCCTCCACGTGTGCCGGGAGGTAGGAGGACGACGGTGGTTCCCGTTCGCCAGGCACTCGACACGCGCTGGTGGTGACCGACGCGAATTCCGGTGACGTCGCACAAGGAGCCAAGGCTGGGGACCACAGTCACGAGCACATCTTGTCAGCCGGAAGTGAGTGCTCGACCATCGCTAACCTTCGATCGATGACCAGCGGCTCGGCTTTCTCTGCTCCTCGTCGTTCTGGTGCGGCCAAAGCAGTCGACCGCATGATGCATCCTGTGGTCGCTGGGTTGTATGAGCGTTTACGACGGTGGGGAGCGATCGGTCCGCACAGTCGACGGGGTCGTCGTTTCGGTTCGTTCGGGGAAGGAAGCATCATCTGTTTCCCTTGGTCGACCATCTTCAACGAGCAGTATGTGCACATCGGACGCGACACCATGATCGGAGCGGACTGCTCGTTGTCGGCGGGAATGGTGCCCGGTCAGACCTGTCTCACCGACCGAGTGGTGACGATCGGTGATCGTTGCCTCATCGGAAAGGGAAGCGGCATAGTCGGCCATTTTTCTATCGAAATCGGCGATGACGTGTGGACGGGTCACCACGTATACATCACTGATCAGAACCATGACTACCGTGATATCTCGTCTCCGATCGGGCGACAGTCGATGCCAGAGAAGCCGGTGAAGATCGGGTCTGGTTCTTGGATCGGGTTCGGCTCGGTGATACTTCCGGGTGCCGAGATCGGGGAGCACGTCGTGATCGGTGCCAACAGTGTCGTCGCCGGTCCGATTCCCTCGTATTCGGTCGCGGTCGGTGCGCCAGCGAGAGTGATACGACGATTCGAGAACGGTGACTGGGTGTCAGTGGACGAAACAGCGTGACGTCAGGATGCGAGGTCGGCCGGACTCGAGCAGGCCTTCATCCGATTAGCCACTGTGAAATCGTTGATGTACTCCGACACGGGAGCTCCGTCCACCATCGCCTCGGGAAACGGTGGATTGTCACCAGCACGTAGGACCTCTGTGTAGTCGCGCCGATCGGCGATCAGGATCCGGTAATAGTCCGACCAACGGGACACGAGCTCGACGTCGTTCGGGCCGCTCGGTGCAATGGCGATGACGTCGTCGACCATCAACTCGACAATGTCGGTTGCCCGGTCGATCAGTCCGGCCCGTTCGCTGAGTGCTCCGGGTCCGACATCGTCGATGCGACGCGAGTCGGCGAGATCGACGCGAGCCAAGTTGGCGTCACGACAGATCTGCTCGGCACGAGCCGTCCAGGCGGAGTCCTCGAGTTTGGCCACTGACTCTTTCGGAGGGAAGAACAACGCCCACACCCAGAACGCCGCGATGATCAAGCTGACAGAGATCAGTAGCGCTCGAACTGCGGTCCTCATGGGTTCACGAATCTGTGGGCGATGGTGTTGGTCGGTAACTCGTCGCCAACTGCAGACCGGCACCTCCGACTCCGACGACTCCGGCGATCACGAGGCCCGACCAACCATTGAACGAGACTCCAATGGCCTCGTCGAGCGACCATTGTCCGGGGCCCATGATGCCGACGGCGAGTGCTCCGAGTGCAATGGTGGCGCAGTACTCCCAGCCTTGGTTGGGTAGGAAAATGAAGAATCCGACCTTTCCGTGGGCGACGACGATGGCGACCAGCATGACCCCGATGATTCCGGCCGCGGCCAATGGAGTGAGGAGTCCAGCGGCCAGCATGACTCCGGCCCCAATTTCGGTCGTTGCAGCCAGACGGGCCTGCCACGTCGGCCACTTCATGCCGATACTGCCGAACCATCCGGCTGTTCCCGACAATCCACCCCCGCCGAAAACCTTGTTGTAACCGTGGTAGGCGAGAAAAAGGCCGAGACAGAGTCGGAGGATCAACAGTCCACCATTCATCTGATCGACCGAATAGTCACTATCGACAACACTGCCAAGAAGTACGGAGGTCATGGAACGAGGATAGCCAGGGGCGCAACTGCTAGTAATTCCGAAGTGCAACGAGACGAAGAGGTCGGGCGACTGCGTCGGGCGGTCGGACTGATGATCGCTCTTGTTTCGTATCGGCCACGGACTTTCGCAGTCGCCGTCGCCGGCGCGGCAGTCTTTGCCTTCTGCACGGTTGCCGCATCCTGGGTCGTTCGTTGGCTCGTCGACGACGTGGTGGTGGAAAGATTCGATCGCGGCCGAATCGACGGCTCAGGCCTTCTCGCGGGTATCGGACTGCTTCTATTGCTGGCATTGGTCCGCGCCGCCGGTGTCGTCGTTCGACGCACGTGGGCCGGAAAGGCCCAATGGGGAACGGCGAGAGACCTGAGTGAAGAGGTTCTCCATTCGGTTGTCGCGCAGCCGGTCTCGTGGCACCGTCGTCAATCGACTGGTGACCTGAGCACCAGAGTTGGCGTCGACGTCGAGGCGGCGGTGGCGGTGATGGCCCCCATGCCGTTCGCTAGTTCGGTGATCTTCATGATGCTGATCGCTGCCGCTGGAATGATTGCGGTCGACGCGTGGCTCGGCGCAGTTGCCGCCATTGTGTTCCCGATTCTCATTTTGATGAACGTTTCGTACCAGCGACGTGTCGACCAGTGGTATGACCTGGCTCAGAGCGAACTCGGCGATCTATCGGCCGCCGCTCACGAAAGCTTCGAAGGCGTGACAGTGGTGAAGGCCTTCGGGGCCGAAAGTCGAGAGACCGAGAAGTTGGCCGGAATCGCTTCGAGAGTTCGGGGTGCCCGGGTTCAAGCGATTCGGCTTCGCTCGGCATTCGAAACGCTCCTCGACGTCGTGCCGAACGCGACCAATGTGGGCATCGTTCTGTTGGGAAGTATTCGCGTCCGAGACGGGCATCTCACCCTTGGAGAGTTGACGTCTTTTGTGTATTTGTTCACTCTTCTCGTCTTTCCCCTGCGGATCATCGGCTATGCGCTGTCGGAGTACCCCCGATCGCAAGCCGGATACGCGCGATTCCGTTCTCTCGTCGATCAAGATCGGGGTCCCGATCCCCGTAGCCAGTTCGTGCCGGCAACCGAATTCGTGGCCGAAAAAGTCACGGTGGCCCACGAACCCGGAAGACCGGTTGTATTCGACGTCTCGTTGAAGATTGTCCAGGGATCGACCACGGTGATCGTTGGGTCGACCGGCTCCGGCAAAACGTCGCTGATCGAAGCACTGTGTGGACACCTCCCTGTGGAGTCGGGAACGATTCGATCGCCGTTCACCAGGCCAGCACTCGTCTTCCAGGAGCCGTTCCTCGTGAGCGGCACGGTTGCCGAGAATGTGAGATTCGGTCGGGACATCTCGTCGGACGCTGTTCGACGTGCACTACGGATCTCCGAAGCGAGTTTCGTGGACGACCTTCCCTTCGGGCTCGACACGGTGATCGGCGAGCGAGGTGTCGGTTTGTCCGGCGGGCAACGCCAGCGAGTCGCCTTGGCTCGAGCGCTGGTCGGCGAACCCGACGTTGTGTTCCTCGACGATGTGACGAGCGCCCTCGATCCTTCGACCGAATCACAAGTGCTTGCCAACATCACTCGCGAATGCCGCGGAATCACCATCGTTGCCGTCGCCAGCCGGCCGACACTCATGAGCCGCAGTGACCTCGTGGTCTTTCTCGAGAACGGTCGACTCCGATCGACCGGGACCCACACTGAGCTCCTACGAAGCGATCCGTCGTATCGAGAGTTGATGATGGCCTACGACTCCGAAAAGTCGACGACCGAATCAGAGGGGTCGAGATGAGCCCGGTGGACCACACGATCAGCCAAGGCGCCATCGCCACCATCGGAGCAGGAGTGCAGGTGGCACCCTCGCTGCGGAGAGGTATCGGACTGACCGTCTTTTTGGCGCTCGTCGGTGCGGCGGGACGTGTTGTCGTTCCGATTCTTCTCCAGCAAGCAATCGATCGAGGTTTCAGTCGTGTCGAGGGACGCGCCGTGGTCGACGTGGAAGTGGTGAGTTTGCTGTGTGTGATCGGGTTCTGTTCGCTACTCGTCGCCGGTGTGGCGCAGAGGACGGCCGTGTTGCGCCTTGGCCGAAGCAGTGAAGAGGCCCTCTACGGATTGCGCACCAGATTGTTCCAGCACATCCATCGGATCAGCGTCGAAGATCACAACGACGAGAAGCGGGGAGCCCTTGTCGCTCGCGTGACGTCCGACGTCGAAACACTGTCTCAATTTTTCTCGTGGGGAGGGCTGGCCTTCCTTTTGAACGGGGCTCTCATGGTGATCGTCAGCGGAGTCATGCTCGCCTACGACTGGATGCTGGCGTTGGTGGTGATCGGCGTGTCGGCACCCCTTTTCATCGTTCTTCGTCGCGTTCAGAGTTATCTGGTCGCCGCATACGATCGTGTACGCGAAACCAACGGAGCGATGCTCGGCGCTGCTTCGGAAGTCATCAACGGAGCCGAGACTCTCATCGCATACCGCGTCGGAGACGAATACGTCAAGCGCACTGTGGAGGTTGCCGAAGAGAGAGCCAGGGCTCAGACTCGCGCCAGCCTGATCGGTGCCTTCTTGTTCCCGTCGGGCGAAGTGTTCGGAACCATTGCGGTGTCGACTGTGATCGCGCTGGGGGTGTGGAGAGGGCCGGGTTCGAGTTTGTCGGCCGGCGCGGTGATCGGTTTCGTTTTTCTGACGTATCGCTTTCTCGAGCCCATCGCCGAGATGACCGAAGTGCTCGATCAAACGCAAACTGCGGTCGCCGGTCTGCGACGAGTTCTCGGGATTCTTGCCATCCCCGTCGGCCCGCCTGTCGATCCGCGCCCCGTGGCGATTCCGTCCGGACCGATCACTGTCGACATCGACGACGTGTCGTTCTCGTACCGTCCTCGTGAGGGCGAAACGGAAGACCCTCTCGAACCCGTCCTGTCTCACGTCAGCGCATGCATACGACCGGGTACTCGTCTTGCCATCGTGGGTGAAACCGGATCGGGCAAAACGACCCTGGGACGAGTTCTGGCCCGATTCGTCGATCCGTCGAGTGGATCGGTCAGATTGAACGGAATTCCACTGACGAGAGTTTCGAACGAAGATCTTCGCCGACGTTTGGTCGTCGTTCCGCAGGAACCCTTCCTGTTCGACGACACCATCGCCGCAAATCTGCGCTTCGCCGATCCGGAGTTGGAGCTCGGCGACCTACTCCAGAAAGTCGTGGATCTCGATCTGCGCGACTGGATCGACACGCTGCCAGCTGGTCTCGACACCGAGGTCGGGCAGCGGGGCTCGAATCTGTCGGCCGGCGAGAGGCAACTAGTGGCCTTGATTCGCGCGTCTCTCGTTCCCAGTTCGGTTCTCGTCTTGGACGAAGCGACGTCGTCGGTTGATGCCTTGACGGAGGTTCGCATCGGACGAATTTTGGAGCGGATGGCATCGGGACGAACCACTATTGCGATCGCACACCGTCTGTCGACCGCTGCTCGTGCTGATCGAATCTTGGTGTTCGACAAGGGTCGTCTGGTCGAGGACGGCCCCCACCACGAGCTTCTGGCTCGCCGAGGCGTCTATTTCCGGATGTACGAGGACTGGCGACGAAACTCGTCCCGGAAAGCGAACGACTCTGCGGAGTGATGGCGTCGTTCCGGTGGCCGAATCGCTGGTCGCGCCGGGCAATCGACCAAGATGGTGGAGTGGAGATCGTTCTGGTACGTCACGGTGAACCCGAGTGGGTCCGAGACGACCTCAATGTCGACAACCCCCCTTTGACGTCGCGAGGACGCCGTCAGGCCGATCGAGTTGCCGCCGCCCTACGTGACGAAGAGTTCGACGAAATTTGGGTGTCGCCGCTGATCAGGGCTCGTGAAACGGTGACGCCGCTCGCCGATGAGCGTGGTCTGAACCTCGACACGATCACCCAGGATTGGTTGGAGGAAATTCGCAATCCGGTTTGGCACGGAACACCACGCGAACGGGCCGATGCGGCCTACGCCGAAGAACGACGTCGGCCGGCCGAAGGACGCTGGGAAGGGCTCGACGGGGGAGAGCGTGTTCGTGATTTCGTTGATCGAATTCACACCAATGGCTCCCTCTTCTTCGAAGAACGCGGCGTTCGACCCACTCCCCACAGCCTCCCGGTATGGCAGATGTCCGATTCGCGACGCCGAATTCTTCTCGTCGCTCATGCCGGCACGAACAGCGTTCTGATCGGTCATCTACTGGGCCTGAACACGACGCCGTGGGAGTGGGAAAGGTTCGTTCTCGGGCACGCGTCCATCAGCAGGCTCGTTTCGTACGAACTCGGAGACGGCCACACCTTCGGGCTCGTTCGATTGAGCGATGTCGAACATCTTGATCGCGGTGACCGTACTTTTTGATTCAACACGCGTGGTTCCACCACACACTTCCAGCAGACAAGGAGAGGGCATGACGGACGATCTCGATCCCATGGCAGTGAAGCTTTTCAGTTTTCTCGTGTTCACCAAGCTCGAAGGTGCCGTCACATCAGGCATGATTCATCTCGGTGACCGCCTCGGTCTGTATCGAGAGTTGGCGAATTCGAGCGAGCCGATGAGGATCGACCAACTGGCGGCGCGGCTCGAACTTCATCCTCGGTGGGTAGAGGAATGGGCGCACAATCAGGCAGCAGCCAAGATCATCGTGCACCATCGTGACGACGATGGGGTCGAACTCTTGTCGCTGTCGCCAGAAGGTCGCATCGTCCTCGCAGACGAGGAGAATCCCGCTTTCGGTATGGGCATGTTCCATCGTCTTCCGCAGACCATGGAGAGCCTCCGGCACCTCCCCGAATCGTTCCGATCCGGCCTCGGCCGCGACTACGACAGTCACGGACCTGAAGGTGCAGTCGGGATCGAGAGAAGCTTCGAACCCTGGAGCAACGCCCATCTCCTTCCAACAGTGCTTCCAGCACTCGACGGTGCCGTCGAGCGGCTGGAAGCGGGTGCGTCGGTTGCTGACATCGGCTGCGGGGCCGGCGGAGCCGCAATTCTGATGGGTCGCCGCTTTCCTGCTTCACGAGTCGTGGGTTACGACATATCTCGATATGCGCTCGAGCGTGCCGGACACAAGAAGGCCGAAGCCGATGTCGCGAATGTGAGTTTCGTCGATCCCCGACTGGATCCGCTACCGGCTGACGAATCTCTCGATCTCGTGACCGCTTTCGACTGCATCCATGACATGACCCATCCAGCTGAGATGATGGCGGCCATTCGCCAGTCCCTGAAACCAGATGGCATCTGGTTGCTCGTCGATATCAAAGCCCTCGACACCTACGAAGAGAATGCAACCCAGAACCCGATGGCGTCACTGATGTACGGAATCTCGGTCATGTCCTGCATGTCGTCGGCGATGTCGGTCGAGGGTGGTGCTGGCCTCGGAACCCTCGGGCTTCCGGAGTCGAAAGCTCGCAACATGGCGGCTTCCGCAGGTTTTACGCGATTTCGACGTCTCGAGGTCGATCACTCGGTGAACGCTTTTTACGAGGTGCGTCCGTGACAGATTCAAATGTTTCACTCACTTTGGCCGACGTCGAGACGGAGAGTCGACGATTCGGGCCTTTTGCCTATGTGGCAACCACCGGCGAGCGCGGCGAACCACACCTCGCTCCCGTGGCGGTCAACTGGGTCGATCAGCGAATCGTGGCTTTCGTGCTCACTGCGAGCATCAAAGTTCGCAACGTGAGGCAGAATCCGCGTGCCACCGTGCATTTTTCCGTCGGAGAGAGCACGGGATGGGACAGTTGCATCGTGTGGGGAGGTGCGTCGATCGTCGACACCGTCGAGGGCCGACGTTCCCTATGGGACCGCATGGGGTACGACCTGGCTGCCTTCGAACCAGGAGGGCCAGAAGCCGATACGCATGTCTTTCTCGTCGTGGAACCGACACGGGCGACGATTCTGCGTTCGTATGGCGTTGGTGGTCGAGAAACATGGCGGCGGTCATGACCCGCCTCGGTCGCCTGGATCGCTCCGTCGACGGACGGGTCGCACTGATCACCGGCGCAGCGAGTGGAATGGGACGGGCCACCGCTCACGTCTTCGCCGACGAGGGGGCGCGAGTGGCCCTTGTTGACAAAGACGCCGACGGTGTCGCTCGCGTGGTGGCAGAGATAGAAGACTCGACGGGATCCGAACGTGTCATGGGTCGGGCTCTTGACGTGACGGATCGCAGCGCTCTCGAAC
>Ga0136656_1000197_pt1 | contig 19868 bp, 21 predicted proteins | sample CPBDNA_9_FD_94862 | JGI IMG/M metagenome (GOLD analysis project Ga0136656, IMG submission 94862) | Freshwater to marine salinity gradient microbial communities from Chesapeake Bay, USA - CPBay_Sum_15_0.8_DNA (version 2) | ecosystem: Environmental > Aquatic > Marine > Coastal | place: USA...
CCAATGACACTAGTGCTTATTTCATTTTCACCCATACCTTCAAGATCTCGTACAATTTTTGAAATAAGTTTTTCTTTAGTGTCTATATCTACAGGTCTTTTTCTAAGAGCTAATTCAACAGATTTTGCAATTTTATCTCTATCAAAAATTGATTTTTCTCCATTTTTTTTCAACACTAAGAATTCTCTAAATTGAACTCTTTCAAAAGTAGTAAATCTTTCTTTTCGCTCACAACCACAAATTCTTCTTCTTCTTATAACCCCTCCATCTTCTGTAGGACGAGAGTCTAATACTGAAGTTTCTTTCTCTTTACAGAAGGGGCATTTCATAATTAATGATTATAAATAGGATATTTAGAACATAAGTCTTCTACTTCTTTTTTAATTGATGATTCAATCATTGAAATATCTGAATTAGAAGAAGAGAGGGTATTGATTACAGTCGATATTTTTTCACCAATAAACTTAAATTCCTCCTCTTTAAAACCTCGAGTTGTGGCAGCTGGTGATCCTAGTCTGATACCTGAAGTAATGGTTGGGGGGTTAGGGTCATTAGCTACCCCATTTTTATTGCAGGTCATCCCTGCTCGTTCTAAACTTTCTTCAGCATCTTTTCCTGTCACATTTTTGGATCTTAAATCTACTAGTATCATGTGCGAATCTGTGCCGCCAGTAACAATATTGATGCCGTTGGCCATTAAAACTTCACCTAAAACAGATGCATTTTTTTTAACTTGTTGAATATATTGTTTAAACTCTGGTTGAAGCGCTTCACCAAAAGCAACAGCTTTAGCAGCAATAACATGCATCAGCGGGCCTCCTTGAAGACCAGGAAAAACTGAACTATTAAATTTTTTACCTAAATCAATATCATTAGATAAAATCATTCCACCTCGAGGACCTCTAATAGTTTTATGAGTTGTGGAAGTGACCACGTGAGCATGAGGCACTGGATCGGGATATTCTTTTGCAGCAACTAACCCTGAGTAGTGAGCCATATCAACTAATAAGTATGCTTCAACTTTATCTGCAATTTCTCTAAAGCGTTTGAAATCAATATTTCTTGGATAAGCTGAACCACCTGCGATTATTAAACTAGGTTTATGTTCAATGGCTAATTTTTCTACTTCATCATAATCAATAAGCGACGTAGTTGGGTCAATACCATATTGAACAGCATTAAAATATTTTCCTGATTGGTTAGGACGTGAGCCATGAGTTAAATGACCACCCGCATCTAATGACATTCCTAGGATTGTATCTCCAGGTTTAATAAGAGCCAAAAAAACTGCTTGATTAGCTTGAGCCCCAGAGTGTGGTTGAACATTAGCATAAGCACATCCGTATAATTTTTTTAATCTTTCAATAGCGAGATTCTCTGCTATATCCACAAATTCACATCCGCCGTAATATCTTTTAGCACTATACCCTTCAGCATACTTATTAGTCATAATCGACCCTTGCGCTTCAAGTACGGCTTTAGAGACAATATTCTCTGAAGCTATAAGCTCAATTTGTTTTTGTTGTCTGTTGAGTTCTTGGGAAATTGAATCAAATAAATCTCTATCAGTTTGTTCTAAGCTACTAGAAAAAAAATGTGCATTTAGTGTCATAACTGCTCTACTCTCCTTTTGTGTCTTCCTTCTTCAAATTCTGTATCGAAATAGGCATTGAGCATAGCAAAAATTTTCTTTTTTACAAAAGGTCTTCCTTGCAAACAAATAACATTAGAGTCATTGTGTTTTCTTGTCATTTTTGCAGAATTTACATTATGACACAAGGAGGCTCGAATGTGTTTGTGCCTATTTGCACTAATACTTACTCCGATCCCAGTCCCACAGATCAATATACCCATAGAAGTTACATTGATCTTTTTACATAATTTTTTTGCAAATTTTGGATAATCAACAGATTTTTCAGAATTCGCACCTAAATCTTGAAAATTAATACTCTTTTTGGAAAGAAATTCTTTGATGATTAGCTGTTTTAGTGGGTATCCTGCATGGTCAGATGCTATGAATACCTTTTTAATTTTTTTGAACAATCTCACTTCTATTAAAAGGTAAATGAATATTTAAATTATTCAATACTTTCGCTATTACCTTTTCCATAAAATTAGAAAATATTTCTTGAAGGTTCTGATTTTTTCTAAGTAAAGTTGATAACTCTTCATATGAATTTGCATTAATGGTAAAATCACCTCCTAAAACTTTTTTTATTACACTATCACTTAAATCAGGTTGGTAACCTGATGATTTTAAAACTTCTAATTCTAATACAATCAAATCAACTAAATAATTGGAGCTATTATTCATTGCTATTAGTAACCTTTGATAATAATTTAATATTTCAGAATTTTTATCTTCTAAAAAAAGAAGTTTGTTAATTAGGAAACAAATATAATCAATAACTTTGAGTCTATATTTATCAAACAAAAACCAATTATAAGATTGAATTAAACTAGAATTTAAACATGAATTTTCTTTATTAAATTCTATTTTTGTTAGTACTCCTTTAACGAAGTCAGTATTTTTTTTTTTAGATTTACCGCCAAAGACAATTAAACTTTTTTTTCCATACTCGCATGAAAAAAGGGATATCAATAAATGATGTTCTTTATAATTATCAATTTTAGTAATAATTGCTAGGGTTTTAAACAAGATAAATTATTCTAAATTAATTAGTTTAATCATATTTTTTGCAGCAGCGATTTCAGCTTTTTGTTTTGAAACACCCTCACCTTTGACAGATAAGTCATTCACTTTGAGTTCAATCACAAACTTTGGTTTGTGCTTTGTTCCAAGTTCGTCAATTAACTTATATTGAGGAATCGTTTTGTTTTTCTTTTGGCTATACTCTTGTATAAAAGTTTTTGGATCTTTCTGGGGGAGAGTATTTAGCTCTTCACTCCATAAGAGATGAATAAATTGTTTTACAAATTTGAGATCTTTATTAATATAAATAAATCCAATCAAAGACTCTAGGGCATCAGCATAAACTGAATTTTTGATAGATTTTGGATCAAGTTGATGTTTGAAGATTTCAATTAAATCATGTTTTTTAAAAATTTTTGTGAGCATGTTTGTATTTACAAGATGTATAAATCTTCTAGAAATTTCATCCAAGGAACTTTTTGGAAAATTATTTATCAAATACTCTGAAATTATTAATCCAAGTACCCGATCTCCTAAAAATTCATACTTTTGAAAGGGCTTATCTGAATTCTTTTGGCGTTTATCATAACTATCGTGGTTTAAGCTAGTCTGATAACCCTTAATGCCTTTTATGAGTTCAAAAATTTTTATTTTATTCAAAATCTACTTAACAATATTAAACAATCTATCATATCTAATGTGTAATGGCAGTGTCCAAAATCTACTAAGCCTAAAATCAGTATCTACTGAAAACCAAATAAACCACACTCTTCCAATAATATTTTCTTTTGGAACAAAACCAACACCGCTCATGACTCGACTATCTGAAGAATTATCCCGATTATCTCCCATGAAGAAAAATTTGTTATTAGGTATTTTATACTCTGGCGTATAATCAAGTGGTCCGTTATCTGTTAAATTTAAAATTTTATATCCACTTTCCACAAGTTGACTTATATTAGCTTGGTACTGGTCATCTAAAAATAAACCATCTTCACTTTGTTCTATTACTTCAAAATTATCGGAGCCTTGTTTTTTTATATATATTAAACCATCAATAACTTTAATTGTCTCCCCAGGTAGTCCCACTAATCTTTTTACATAATTTATATTTTCTTGACCTGGCAATTTAAAAACAATGACATCTCCTCTATTTGGACTCTTTTCCATAATTTTTCCTGAAAACGGAGCTAATCCAAATGGAAATGAATACCTTGAGTAGCCGTAATCCCATTTAGAGACAAACAAAAAATCTCCTACTAATAAGTTTGGCTTCATTGAACCAGAAGGTATTTTAAAAGGCTCGATAGCAAAAGTTCTGATGATGCCAGCAATCAATAAAGCCCATAGTAAAGCTTTAATATTATTTACAAATGATGATTTAAGTTTTTTCAATTATAACCGACGCAATCGAATATTTTCCTGTATCAGATAAGCTAACATGGATAAGGAAATTGCCAAATTTTTCTTTCATATATTTTTTTAATTCATTTTTTGGAAAAATTTCAGGTTTTCCCATTTTATCTCTTTGGACAGATATATCTTTTGGAAAACATGGGTATCGAAAACCTAATCCTAAAGACTTAGAAAATGCTTCTTTAATAGCAAAATTGTTTGATAACAATTTAGGTGTTATTTTATCGAACTTATCCAAAGCAAAATATTTATTTACGAATGTATTACTAAATTTTTGATAGATAAATGACACTCTATTTATTTCAATTAAGTCAATTCCATGTCCTATAATCATATTAAATTATTCTTTTAAATTTTTTTATTGTCTCATGAAGGGATATAAATATAGCCTCAGAAATAATAAAGTGACCAATATGAACGGTATCTATTTTTTTTCTATTTTTAATAAACTTAATATTTGAGAAATTTAAACCATGACCAATATTAACTTTTAAATTCATATCAGATGCATAATTAATCATGCTGTTAATTTTCTCTTTATCTTTATTAGTGATTTTAATTTTATCTAGCGATCCTGTGTGAAGTTCGACTGTTTGAAATTTTAATTTTTTTGCTAATTTTATTGCTTTTTTATTTGGGTTAATAAAAGCACTTAGCTCAATACGGTTAGAATGACAAACTGATAAAAGAGATTTTAATTTTTTATGTGAAATTTTTTCTAAATTCAATCCTCCTTCAGTAGTTATTTCATTACGTTTCTCTGGAACTAAACAAATAAAATTTGGTTTTATTCTTTTTGATATTGAAATCATTTCATCGGTTAAAGCCATTTCTAAATTAATGGGTATTCTTGAATATTTTTTTAATAATTTAAGATCATTGTCATTGATGTGTCTTCTATCTTCTCTTAAATGAACTGTTAAAGTATCTACTTTTGCTTTTTCACAAACTTTCAAAGCTCTTAAAACGCTGGGGTTATCTTGGCCCCTTGCATTTCTGAGAGTTGCGATATGATCTATATTTATACCGAGTTTCATTAATATGTTAATGACTGCCTTTTTACCTTATCCACTTGACTGAGCGTCTTCATTTCAGACAGTAGAAATTTTAATTTTTCAGAGTCTTCAATTTTTATATCTATAAGAAAGGTATAATTTTTTTTGGACCGCTCAGCAATTCTTATGTTTTCAATATTAATATGATGTTTATCAAAAATAGATGTAATACTAAATAGTGACCCTGGTTGATTTTTAATTATTATTTCTATTCTAGTACTAAAATCTTTATTTAAATTACTGTTTCCCCAATTAGATCTATAAAAATTATCTTTGTGATAATAAGTAAGACTTTCACACATTGTACTATGAACGACTAACCCCCTTCCGTATGACATAACGGATATTATATTATCTCCACTTATGGGTGAACAGCATGTCGCATAATTAACTGCAATTCCATTTTCAAATCTACTAACATTAATTCTTGGATTGGGTTCTTTAGTGAATAACTTTTTCACAAAACTTTTTTCTAAATCCCTAAATAGATCATTTAGATCCTTCCTAGACAAAAATCCACGACCAATATTCTCAAATAATTTATTTTTATATTTAAATTCGGATTGAGAAAGAATTTCTGAATAAAAGCTCTCCGTTTCATCAATATTCTTTAATTTAGCTAGATACTTTAAAATATCTTTACCTAGTTTTTCAAATTCTTTTCTTCTTTTAGATCTAAAAAAATGTCTTATTTTTTCTCGTACCTTTTCTTTTTTTACAAATCTAATCCATAAAGGCGAAATAGTATTTTTTTCGTTAAGAATTATTTCTACTTGATCGCCGCTAGATAATTTTGTTTTGAGGGGGACTTCTTGACCATTTACTATTGCGCCTGAACAACGATCACCAATATCAGTATGAATTGTATATGCAAAATCTACTGGGGTTGAGTCTACTGGTAGCGTATATAAATCTCCTTTTGGAGAAAATACATAAATTTGTTCATCAAAAAATTGTTGGGAGGTTTTGTTTAATATAAGGTGCTGTTCATTTTTTTCTTCAACATAATTTACCGCATCTCTTAACCAAGCATACATATTTTGATCATTTTCGTTTTTATTAAGATATTTATATCTCCAGTGAGCTGCTATTCCATTCTCAGCAATCATATGCATCGCTCTAGATCTAATTTGAATTTCAAATACTTTATTATTAAAAATGATGTCAGTGTGAATGGATCTGTAACCATTAGGTTTGGGATTAGAGATATAATCTTTAGTTCTTCCTACTTTTGCTGAAAAATTACGATGAATGATCCCTAATACTTTATAACAATCCCTAGTTGATTTTGTGATAATTCTAACTGCCGCTATATCAGAAATAGAATTGAGATCTGAATTTCTTTTATTTATTTTTTTCCAAATTGAATAAGGAGCTTTTTTTCTATAATGAATTTTTACGTTTATATTTTCTTTATGAATAAAATTGTTGATTATATTTTCTAAATCACGAAAGGAACTTTCTAGATTTTTAAATGTATTATCAATTTTATCATTTATTCGATTATAAATATCAGGGTGTAAATTTTTAAAAGATATATTCTCTAAAACAGATTTCCAGTTTTCAAAACCTAATCTTTCAGCCAAAGGGGCATATATTAAAAGAGTCTCATTACTTACTCTTTTTCTTTTTTCTACATCTTTAAAAAAATGAATGGTTTTTATATTGTGTAACCGATCAGCTAATTTGATTATTAAAACTCTGATGTCCTTTGCTGTTGAAATAAGTAATTTTCGAAAATTTTCTGCTTCTTTTTCAGATCTAGTAATTTTTTTTTCTTCTAAAAAATCTATTTTAGTCAAACCATCAACTAAACTCGCTATAGATTTTCCAAAAATTTCATTGAGCTGTTCTTTTGAATATTCTGTATCTTCTATGACATCATGCAGCAAACCTGTAATAACTGTTTCAGTATCAAGTTTAAGGTCTATTAATGATTTACAAACTTCATATGGATGAATGATATAAGGGTCGCCAGAGGCGCGGAACTGATCTTTGTGAGAACTCTCTGCTACTTCAATCGCTTTGACAAAAAGTTTTTCATTAAAATTTTTATCATAAGATTGAAGAGCTGATTTAAAATCAGAGAAGCTCTCACTAAAATAGCTTGATTGAAACATCAGCTATTAAAATAAACTAAAAAAGGACTTTAATCTTCAAGAAGATGATCTTCGTTTTCTTCTTCTTTTTCCTGAACGAGCTGATAGCTCTTAATAATGTCTTCTTTAAGATCACTAACACTGATCTTTTCATCAGCAATTTCTCTAAGTGCAATTACTGTGCTTTTATCATTATCTAGTGGTACTTGAGCCTCATTTCCTGCGTTAAGGACTTTTGCTCGGTGTGAAGCTAATAGCACTAAATCAAATAGGCTATCAACATTTTTAATACAATCTTCTACTGTAACTCTTGCCATGAAAGGTTTATATGAGAATGTAAGTGTAATTTCAAGGGGAATTATTATTTTCTTAATATTCGCTCTTTTTTACGACTCCACTCTCTTTGTTTGATTGATTCCCTTTTGTCATAATTTTTTTTTCCAACACCCACACCAAATTTGACCTTAGCTAGACCTTTTTCATTAAAAAAGATTTCCATTGGAACTGCAGTAAATCCTTTAGTTGTAAGTAACCCCAATATTTTTTTTATTTCTCTTTTGTTTAATAGAAGTTTTTTAACAGTTCGTATTTTCTTCTTTTCATCAAAATTTTTTTGGTTGGATATTATTTCAAAATTATTAATAAAAATTTCACCTTTTTTTTCATTGATAAAGCTAGATTGAATAGAGACCTTGCCTTGTCTTAAAGGCTTTACTTCATTACTTTCCAAGACCAATCCTGCTATGTAAGTCTCTTTAATGTCATAATCAAATTTTGCTCTACGATTTAAAATAGACAATTAAATTAAATTTAGATCTTTGAGAACTTTTCTAACTTGTTTTTTTGTCTCTGAACTTAATTCATATAGTGGTTCACGAACATCTGCTTTACATTTTCCCATTAATGACAAGGCATATTTAGATGGGGTTGGGCTAGGTTCACTAAATAGAACTCTGGATAAAGGAGCTAATTTTAAATTAATCAGATCAAATTGCTTATAGTTTTTTGTTTGCCAGAAATAATGCAATTTAGATGTTAATCTTGGTGCCACATTAGCGGTAACAGATATACACCCATGACCACCTTGAGCCAGATAACCTGCGATGGTTCCATCTTCACCAGAAATATAATTAAAATTTTTCTTCATAAACGTTCTCATAACTAAAGGTCTGGAAAGATCATTGGATGCATCTTTAATACCAACAATATTAGAAATTTTATTTAGTTGTTTAAAACTCTCATATGAAAGATCTACGATTGATCTCCCTGGGATATTATAAATAATTTGTTTTAGAGGAGTTACTTTTGCAATTTTTTTGAAATGGTTAATAAGACCTTTTTGATTAGGTTTATTATAATATGGAGTGACTACTAAACCGTAATTTGCACCAGACTTATATGCGTGTTTAGTAAATTCAATAGCCTCTTTGGTTGAATTCGATCCAGTTCCGGCAATAACTGGAATTTTTCCCCCGACTGTCTTAACTGCAAATTCAACAAGTTGCATATGCTCATCATGAGTAAGCGTAGGAGACTCTCCAGTAGTCCCACAAACAGCAACACCAGAAATTCCTTCTTTAATTTGCCAATTTAATAGTTTGGCAAAACTATCAAAGTCTACCTCCCCTTTATTAAAAGGAGTAATAATGGCTGGTATGGATCCTTTAAGCATAGTTATTTATATTATTATAATTTTCATATTTTTAATATGGCGGAGAGAGAGGGATTCGAACCCTCGGTACAACTTGCGTCGTACGGCGGTTTAGCAAACCGCTGGTTTCAGCCACTCACCCACCTCTCCTTAAGTTAATTCTAAGCTGAATGTGCTGAAGCGCAATATAGCCAAATAAAATTAATTGTCATTTATTTTATTATTTTATCACAATTATCAAAAAATTAGACTGTTGGAGTGGCTTATTTTTTTAATTTTTCTAATAAAATTTTATTAATTAGCTTTGGATTGCCTTTACCCTTTGTTGATTTTAGGCATTTTCCAACAAAATATCCTAAAACTCGATCTGAACCACCTTGAAATTTTGCGATATTTTCTTCCTCGCCCAATAAAGCATCGTCAATAATTTTTTCTAATTCATCAGTATTTGAGACTTGCTCTAATCCCATCTTTTTTACAAGTTCATTTGGTTTTCCTTTTCCTTCTAAAACCTGAGGTAAAATTTCTTTGCCAACTTTGTTGGAGATTACATCATCTGAAATTAATTTTAATAAATCAGTAATATCTTTTGTGTACTCTAATAAATTTAATACATCTAAATTTTTCTCTTTAACAAAAGCAAAAATATCTCCTACTAGCCAACTTGCAATATTTTTAGGATTAACATCTGACTCATTGACCATTTTCTCAAAAAGAATAGTATTCTCCTTTTCTGCAATAATAATTTTAGAAATATCTTTATCAATTTTATAATCATTGATGTATCTAGCTATTTTTTGATGCGGTAGTTCTTCCATGCTTGGTTTAATTTGATTAATTTGCTCATCAGTTAAATTGACTGGTAATAAATCTGGATCTGGAAAATATCTATAGTCATGTGAAAATTCTTTACTACGCATAGGTCGTGTTTCACCCGTGCTAGTGTCAAACAACATGGTGTTTTGCTCAACCGAACCTCCGGACTCTATAACTTCAATCTGCCTTTGAAATTCAAACTCAATTGCCTGTCTAATAAACTTAAAGGAATTTAAATTTTTAATTTCACAGCGAGTTCCAAGTTCACCGCCGGGTTTTCTTATTGACAAGTTAACATCAGCCCTCAGAGAGCCTTCTTGCATATTTCCATCACAAACATCTATGTACATTAGGGTCTGTCTTAAAGAAGACATATAATTAACAACATCCTCTGCGGAAGATAAATCTGGGTATGAAACGATTTCTAGTAAAGGGGTACCTACTCTATTTAAATCAATAAAACTAAATTTAGGATCTATATCATGGATGCTTTTGCCAGCATCTTGTTCAAGGTGCGCCCTTTCTATTCGAATTTTTTTTGTATTTCCATCTGGCTGATCTATTTCTAAATACCCCTCACTTAATATAGGAAATTCAAATTGACTAATCTGATATCCTTGTGGCAGGTCAGGATAAAAATAGTTTTTTCTCTCAAAAACAGAATGTTTATTAATAGTAAAATTTAAAGCAAAACCTGTCTTAATAGCTTTCTCGATGCAAGTCCAGTTTAAGACAGGAAGCATTCCTGGCATACCTGCATCAATAAAATTAACATTTTCATTTGGCTCCGAGCCAAATAAATTTGGAGATGAAGAAAATAATTTAGAAGATGTTTTTAATTGGGCATGAACCTCTAATCCAATTACCATCTCCCAATTGTTACTCATTAAAACTCAACTCCTTCTCGATAAGATGTGATAATTGAAGTAGTTTTTTTTCTTGGAAATAATTACCAATCAATTGAACACCCAAAGGTAAGCCATTAGCACTTAATCCCGAGGGTAGAGAAATTCCCGGAAGACCAGCCAAACTTGTTGGAACGGTAAAAACATCATTCATATACATGGCTATCGGATCTAGCTTTTCACCAATTTTAAAAGCTTCATTAGGTGTTGTAGGCGTTAAAATAAAATCTACTTCTTGAAAAACTCTTTGGAAATCATCTTTGATTAATCTTCTTACTTTTTGGGCCTGTCTATAGTATGCATCGTAATAACCAGCTGATAATACATAAGTGCCAATTAAAATTCTTCGGGTTACTTCGTCTCCAAAACCAGAGGTGCGAGAATTAAGATAGATATCATCTAAGTTACCCCCCTCTTCTCTTACGCCATATCTTATGCCGTCATATCTAGCAAGATTAGATGAAGCCTCTGCGGGGGCAATAATATAATAAGTAGACAATGCATAATCAGTAGTCTCAAAGGTAACATCTACAAACTCTATATCGTATCCAGCTAACGATTTTTTTGTATTTTCAATCTGAGCAATTATTTCTGGGGTTACATTTTTGAGATAATCGCTAGGTATACCAATCTTAATTTTATGATCTAATTTTTTGTCAATTTCTTTTAAGTAGTCATCTCTTGGATGGTTCGAAGATGTTGAGTCATTGAAATCATGTTTACTAATTGAATTGAGAATATAAGCAGCATCCTCAACGCTATTTGTAATGGGACCTGCTTGATCAAGACTTGAGGCAAAAGCTACAATCCCCCATCGTGAACAAGATCCAAATGTAGGCTTCAATCCAACCAAACCACATAAACTTGCTGGCTGCCTAATTGAGCCCCCCGTATCTGTGCCCATAGAAGCTACGCAAGAACCTTCAGCAACAGCAGCTGCCGATCCACCAGAAGAGCCCCCAGGAACTAATTTTTCAGTTGGACTATTTTTATTCTTCCAGGGATTAACCACAGGGCCAAAATGACTAGTTTCATTTGAAGACCCCATTGCAAACTCATCACAATTATTTTTACCAATAAAAATAGCACCATCATTCAGCAATTGTTGAGTAACAAAAGACTCATATTGAGGAATGAAATTACTTAAAATTTTTGAGGAAGCTGTTGTTGTGATGCCCTTGGTGCAAAATAAATCTTTTATACCTAAAGGAATACCATCTAAAGGTAAGTTTTTTCCATTAGAGTATCGTTCTTGAGATATCTCAAGATTAGATTTTTGATAATCTGGATCTAAAACTAAATTATAACTATTATTTGCATTTTCTTTAGCAACTTTATGAAATTGATCAAATAATTCATGAACACTAATCTTTTTTTCTTTTAGAGAATTTACTAAACTGGAAATTGACTGTTTTTTTGGCATTACTCAACAACTTTAGGTACTTTAAAAAAATTCTGTGCTCGTTCAGGGGCATTATTTAAAACATCTTCAGTCGAATTATTTTTTTCAATATCATCGTTTCTAATGGAGACCGTTGCTTCTGTCACATTATGAAGAGGTTTTACATTGGAGGTATCAATTTTTTTTAAGTTATCCACCCACTGAATAATATCTACTAATGACTGAGAATAAAATTCCTCTTTTTCACTTGGTAATTTTAGCTTTGCTAAATATGAAATTCTTTTAATATCAATCTCACTCATAATGGTGGTCGATACTATATCAGATTTTTTAGTAAGCAATATTTATAGAAAAAAATTTCTAAGTATTGACTATGGCACAAAATATATTGGTACCGCTATAAGTGACCAAACTTATATTATCTCCATTCCATATAAAACACTTGATGAGAAGAGTTTAAAAGATGGAATAAATGAAATCATCGAAAAAGAAAATATTTATGGGATCATTATTGGAATGCCCTACCATCTAGACGGCTCAGAGTCTGAAATGAGCGATCAAGTAAGGAAATTTTCATTGGCATTATCTAAAATTATTAAAAATCCAATTTTATTATTGGATGAAAGACTGTCAAGTAAGGGCCATAAATCTAAAAAAAAAGACTACTCAACATCTGTGCATGAAAAAAGTGCCTGTTTAATACTTGATGATTTCTTGAGTTTGTATAAAAACTCCCTTAGTGGTATCTAGAAAAATTACTTCAGTAGATGACCTGTCCTTGAAGGAAATTTTCTCTATTGTTAACAAAGCTCTTCAATATCAAAAATCCGTAATCCAAAAAAAAACTAGCAAACCAAAAAATATTTTTAATTTATTTTTAGAAGCATCCACAAGAACAACAATAAGCTTTGAGTTAGCCGCCAAAAAATTAGGACACAATATAATAAATGTAAATTTTGAAAAAAGCTCTCTTTCAAAAGGAGAAACTTTTAACGACACTATGGATACTCTTATTAGCATGAAACCAGATGCTTTAATTATAAGAGACAAAAATAACTTTTCCCCTCACGAGATTTATCAAAAACATGATATTCCCATACTGAATGCTGGGGATGGAACAAATGAACATCCAACTCAGGCATTGTTAGACTTATGTGTTATTAAATCAATTTTTAACGATAAAAAAATTAGAATTGGAATTTGCGGAGATATCAAACATAGCAGAGTTGCTCATTCCAATATCAAGTTACTTACAAAATTGGATCATGAAATACATATTATCGCTCCAAACTATTTTTTAGATAAAGCTGAACTTACAAAGATCAATAAGAAATTAGTATTTCACAAAAGCCTTTCAAAACTGCCCAAATTAGATGTTATCATGATGCTTAGGGTGCAGAAAGAGAGAATTAATAGAAATGCTAAAATTTATATAAATTCTTTTAAAAAAGATTTTTGCCTAAATTCAAACCATCTTAAAAATAAGCCTTTTTTAATGCATCCAGGACCAGTCAATCGAAATATAGAAATCGAAAGCAAAGTTCTTGACGAATACTCAAAATCTTTAATTTTGAGACAAGTAGAGATGGGCGTCCACTTAAGGATGGCCTGCCTTGATTTTATATTAAAATGATCATCTCAATTTTAATTGCTTATATGTTGGGTTCAATCCCCTTTGGAAAAATTATTACTAAACTTCTTACCGGCGAAGACATTACCAAAACAGGTTCCAAGAATATAGGGGCAACCAACGTATACAGAACTGTATCAAAAAAGGCTGGCTTATTGGTATTATTATTAGACGGCATCAAACCAATAATAGCCCAAGTTATAATCTATTATTTCTTTACTCAATTTTATCAAAATTATAAATTTCTATATTTTTTGGTATCAATCATTGGTCATATTTTTCCAATATGGTTAATGTTCAAGGGTGGCAAAGGAGTTGCATGTTTTTTTGGGGGATACCTTATAATAACTCCAATTCCTACATTAATTGCAATGGCAGTTTGGTTATTAACTGTAAAAACAACTAAGACTTCTTCTCTGGGGGCATTGATTTCAATATTTCTTTTGACAATTTATCAAATAGTTTCTAATTATGGCTCTTTAAACAAAATAACAATATTTACAATCATGCTTTTGATATTTTGGAAGCACACTGAAAATATCAAAAGACTTATACAAGGCAAAGAAAATAAAATTAATTTATAAATGAATCTTCTCGTTGTTGAATCGCCCGCAAAAGCAAAAACTATAAATAAATACCTTGGAAATGACTTTGAGGTAATTGCAACAGTTGGACATTTTAGAGACTTGGCAAAAAAAGATGGTGTTCAAGTTAGCGAAGACCAAAATGACCTAACCCTTAATTGGGAAACAACTTCTGCAGGTCTTAAAATGATTGATGCAATTGAAAAAAAAGCTTCAGGCTATGATCAAATTTATTTAGCGACAGACCCAGATCGAGAGGGAGAGGCCATTACATGGCATCTCATCAAATCTTTAGAAAAAAAAATAGATAATAAAAAATTTAAAAGAATTACTTTTAATGAAATTACTAAAAATGCAGTATTGAGTAGTTTTAAAGATGCGAGAAATGTTGATGAACACTTGGTATCTGCTTATTTGGCACGAAGATCATTGGACTATCTTGCTGGATATAATTTATCACCCGTTTTATGGAGAAAAATGCCAGGAAGTCGTTCTGCAGGAAGAGTCCAATCTGTTGCTGTAAGATTAATTTATGAGCGAGAAATTGAAATTGAACAGTTTGATCCAGAAAAATTTTATAAAATTGGTATTAACGGCCAAGTTAAATTAGCCGATCTTGAAACGGTAATTTCATCCTTTGAAGGAAAAAAAGTAGATAAGCTATTCTTTAAAGATGAAAATCTTGCCAAAAAAGCTGAGCAAATTGTTTTATCCAGTAAATTCAATATTTCTAAAATTGAAGAGAAGAATGTATCCAGAAAACCTAAAGCGCCGTTTAATACTTCAACTCTCCAGCAGACCGCTAATAGCCAACTAAATTTTAGCGCTAGTCAAACTATGACAGTTGCTCAGGGATTATATATGGGGGTTGATATTCAAAAAGAAACCGTAGCATTAATAACTTATATGAGAACTGATAGTATTTCTCTATCTAAAGATTCTATCGAATTAATTAGAGCTAAAATTGAAAAAGATTTTGGTACAAAATATCTACCCAAAGAACCTATTGAATACAAAACTAAAAAGAAAAATGCTCAAGAAGCCCATGAAGCAATTAGGCCAACTGATGTCAATATTCATCCCGAGTCTATAAAAGATCATGTAAGTGAAGACCAATTTAAATTATATGACCTAATTTGGAGAAGAACTATTTCCTCTCAAATGGCAAATGCTGAAACCAATCTCAACACTTTAACAATCACCAATCCGGAAGAAAATATTCAACTAAAAGCAACCTTAGGCAAGCTAGTATTTGATGGATTTAAAAAACTATATAATCTTCAAGAAGAAGGTGAAGAACAATCTTTTTTTGTTTTAGACAACCTTAATGTTGGAGATGAATATTTACCAACTAAAGTAACAATTGATGAATCATTTACGTCTCCCCCCTCGAGGTATACTGATGCTAGTTTAGTAAAAAAATTAGAAGAACTGGATATAGGAAGGCCATCAACTTACGCATCTATTATTCAGGTTATTCAATCTCGTGGATATGTAATAAAAAATGGTAAATCATTTTTTTTAAATGACAGAGGGAGAGTTGTGAATGTTTTTCTCGTAAACTATTTTAAAAAGTTTTTAGAATATAAATTTACTGCTGACATGGAGCAACAGCTAGATGATGTTGCGGCCAATAAAGCAGAATGGAAAGAAATAGTGCTAAATTTTTGGAGAGACTTTCAAAAATTTATCGATGTAGTGATGAGCAAACCCAATAGAGAAGTCATTGATGTTATCAATGATGAACTCTCTCCGGTTATATTTAACAAAAAAGATGAAGGCATGAATACAAAATGTACTTCATGGACTAATTGTACACATGATGGTACTGGTGACTTAGGTATTAAAGTAGGAAAAATTGGTGGATTTATTGGTTGCTCTAAATACCCAGATTGCAAATACACTATTTCTATTGGTAATTTCATCAAAGAAGTAAATCCTAATAATAATGATGATGATATTATTACTTTTCCTAGAATTCTTGGTATTGACGCTGATACGAATAAAGAAATCTCAATTCAATTAGGTCCCTACGGCTACTACCTCCAGCTTGGCAAAGAAACTGATGATGAGAAGCCAAAGAGAGTTACTTTACCAAAAAACTATGATCCGATGAATTTAGGAATGAACATTGCTAGTCAGCTTATAAAATTACCAATCACCCTAGGTAATTATCCCGAAACAGAAGAACCAATTATTGCTAATATTGGAGCCTATGGACCCTATGTAAAATACCAAGATATTTTTGCCTCGCTTGGAAGAAAATTTGATGTATTAGAAATTGGTTTAGAGCAGGCTGTTGAGCTGATTAATATAAAGAAAAATAAACCGACTAATAAAGTTAGAGAGATTGGTGTATTAAAAAGAAGACGTCAAAAGGCAAATCTATACAAAGGAAAATCTGGAAAATTTTATTTTAAGATAGGTATAATGAATTATAAAATTCCAACTGAATATGATGGTGAAAATCTTACAATAGAAGACGTCGAGAAAATTCTAAAAGCTAATCGTTAAATTTTTTTTATATTTAATTCTTTTAACTGCTTATCATCAATTTCTACAGGAGCTTTCATCATTAAATCTTGCGCTCTTTGATTAAAAGGGAAAGCAATCACTTCTCTTATATTTTCATTATTACTGAGAAGCATGATGATTCGATCAAGGCCAGGTGCACACCCTCCATGCGGCGGAACTCCGTAATGGAAAGCTTCAAACAAGGCGCTAAATTTAGATTTTATAGTTTCCTCATTGTATCCTGCAATTTCAAATGCTTTTTTCATAATATCCGGTCGATGATTTCGAATGGCACCAGAGGATAATTCTATGCCATTGCAAACAATATCATATTGATAAGCTAAAACATTCAAAGGATCAGAGCTGCTCAGCGTTTCCATTCCTCCTTGAGGCATAGAAAAGGGATTATGGCTAAAATCAATTTTTCCTGTAATTGGATCTTTTTCATACATTGGATAATCTACAATCCAGCAAAATTCATATTTATTTTCATCAATAAGTCCTAATTCTTTGCCAGCTTTTGCAATTACTTTTGAGCCAAAATCATATGATTCATGAGGCATATCACAGATAAATAACAAACCATCAGTTTTACTAAAATTATTTTTTTCAATCATATCCTGAAGTTTTTCAGCGTTGAAATTTTTAGCTAAGGGGCCCTTAGCCTCATTGTTTTCAAAATTGATATATCCTAGACCCTTTTTACCTTGATCGATAGCCCACTTATTCAAGTTATCATAAAAACTTCTTGGTTTGCCTTGAGATTTTGAAGCTTCAATGCAATTAACAATTGCCCCTCTTTCAATTAATTTTTCAAAAATTTGAAGGCCTGAATCTTTAAAAAACTCTGTTACATTTTTTAATCTAAGAGGATTTCTTAAATCCGGTTTATCACACCCGAACTGTTCCATACTTTCTTTAAAAGTAAAAGTTGGGAATGGAAGATTATTTACTGTTTTTTGATCTTTTTTAAATTTATCAAATACATTAAATAACAATCTACTAATGATATCTAAAACGTCCTCTTGTGTTGCAAAACTCATCTCCATATCTATTTGATAGAATTCACCAGGAGATCGGTCAGCCCTACTATCTTCATCTCTAAAACAAGGAGCTATTTGAAAATATTTATCAATACCCGACGCTATATATAATTGCTTGAACTGTTGGGGGGCTTGAGGTAAAGCATAAAAAGAACCTTTGTGTATTCGTGAAGGAACTAAGTAATCCCTCGCACCCTCAGGAGATGGCGCTGTTAAAATAGGAGTTGCTAATTCCATAAAACCTTCATTATTCATAAATTCTCTAACATAATTGATCACACCATGTCTAAGTTTTAAATTTCTTTGCATTTTTTCACGACGGAGATCAAGATAACGATACTTTAATCTGACTTCTTCTCCGTAATCATTTTCAGAATTAACTTCAAGAGGTAAAGTATTTACACAATGGCTAAGATGTTCAAAAGAATTAATCTGAAGTTCAACTTCTCCGGACTCTAAATTTAGATTAATAGTTTCAGGTGTTCTTTCTGTAATTTCCCCAGTAATTCGGATTACATCTTCGTTTTTTATTTTAGATAAATTTTCAAAAATAGCAGAAGAATTATCAACAACACATTGAAGTAAAGAGGTAGAATCTCTTAGATCAATAAATAATAGATTTCCATGATCTCTGGATCTATTTACCCATCCAGATACTGTAATAGTCCTCCCAACCAAATTTTTATTAATATCTTTTAAATAAAGGTCTCTATATTTGTTCATAATACTCACTAATTAGAGACAAATTAATATTATGGTTATTCTCATAAAGCAAATGGTTAATTACTTCTGCTGCTCGTAAAGCATCTTCATAAGTCCTTTCAATAAATTTTATAATATGGAAAATGATTTTGGGTTGAACCGAGATAGATTTTTTTTTTAAAAATTTTTCAACTAATAAAAATAATAATTCATCCTGCGGGGGATCTATTGAGACAGATGTAAAGGATTTAAGTCGAGATAAAGTATCAGGTATAATTTCTGAATTTGAAAATTTAATATCTAAACTATGATTAGTAAAGATAGTTAAATTTATATTATTTGAAATAAAATATTGCAAAAAATGAAAAAAATTTTCTGATTTTAAAGGAAGTTGATTAAGATCTAAATATACATCTGTTTCAAATTCCAACTGATCAGGGATATCGTGTATTAATTTTTTATTATTAATTATTGAGAATTTTTTGGCCAAAGAGGACTTCCCTGATTTGTTGGGTCCATATAAATAAACATATTTTTTATTCTCTTGAAGAGCATTTATAGCTAATTCATTTTCCTTGGATGCTATGATCTGGTCATCACCTGAGCTTTCAAAAGATAAAAAAGTTTGCACTAGAAAAAATTAATTAAAAAATGAAATTGCTTTTCATTATACAAACTCTCAATTTCAATTTCTAAATTCCTATTATTATATGAATTAATTTTAGGCGAATAGCCTAAATAATTTTTAGTTTTTAAATATTTATCAGGAGTTATATTAGTTTTATAGTTATCATTATTAAGTGACAAAAAATTATACCAAACTTCTCTTAAATCTTTTTGTGTATTATCTTCGCCTATTCTAAAAGATAAATTTTTATATGTTAAATAAAGATATTTTTTTTTATTAAAAATCTTTTGATTGAATTGTGGACAATCAGAAATGTTGCTATTTAGAGAAAAGAAATTTTTTCTAAGAGAACATTCTAATAAAATTAAATTAAACTTAATATTTTGGGCAAATAAGTCTTTAGATAAACTCTCAAGATCAATTTCAAAAGAGACCTTATCGGAGCTAAAATTAATATTATAAATATTTTGATTTATATATTCTTGGATATCCTCTTGAGCAACAGAAGAGCTTATAGAATTTAATATATCCTCATAATTCATAAGAGAACCGTCTTTTTGAATAGAAATTTCTTGGTAAGCTGATAAATTCTTAGAAATTAAGCTAACAAAAATTAATAAAATTATTATTCTCATTGAGCAAACTATACAAAAATTCTGGGGTTGATGTAGTAAAAACTGATCAGCTAATTGTTCAAGCGCTAAAATTTATAAAATCATCTCACAATAAAAAAGTACTAGGGAACAAACTAGGATTTAGCGCAGAATATA
>Ga0136656_1000199_pt1 | contig 19857 bp, 38 predicted proteins | sample CPBDNA_9_FD_94862 | JGI IMG/M metagenome (GOLD analysis project Ga0136656, IMG submission 94862) | Freshwater to marine salinity gradient microbial communities from Chesapeake Bay, USA - CPBay_Sum_15_0.8_DNA (version 2) | ecosystem: Environmental > Aquatic > Marine > Coastal | place: USA...
AAATATTCTTCTGTCAGGAATATGATGTAATTTAAACTCTCTACCATAATAGTGTGTATCACTCGTTGTTCCTAAAATTTCAATTATTGAATCACTATCATATGGACCATGCGAACTATTTGCACTTATTCCGTCATTTCTCCAAAATTTCAAACTAGTTCCGCCTATAAAATCATTTAAATTACTCATTAGTATGTCCTCCAAGTTGTGCCATTATAAAACAAACCAAAACTTTGATTATTTGTACTAACTGTCATGTCTTGTGCTAGTCCCATAATAGTATTTCCGTTTCTATCAATTGTTAAATTGTTTGTTGCATAGTTGCCACCTGCATCTGCAAAGAAAATTGCATCACCTGTTGCAGGACTTCCTGGTAATGTTGCAGTTACAATATTTGAACTTGTATCAACTGCGTGTCTTGAACCTGATGTTGCATTAAAGTCTGCGGTATGTACTGTGAAAGACTTTTCTTGATTTGCAGTTACATATCCTTGTATTGAATGGTCACCCCAACCATAAGCGGTGTCCCAATTTGCACTATTATCTGTTGCAATACTATAAGTGCCTGCACCATCTGTTTTCATAATACCAGCACTAGCGAAGTCACTATCAACCAATACATCTGCGTGTGATGTTTCAGAAGTTAAGTAACTAGATAAATCTGGTGGAGTATATGTAAATTCACCATTAGTACTGTTATAAATTAATGATGCAGTACCAACTGGGTTAGTTGTTACACTTAAATCAGTATAAGCAATACTTGTTATTGTTCCAGGTTGCCATTCTAAATCAGCATTGTTCCAAACTAGTGCTTGTCCGTTTGTTGGTGCTACACTAGAAGTATCTACGTCACTTAAATCAGTAATACGAGTCGGAACATCTGTTAAAAATGCAACTGTACCACTTGCGTTTTTAAATGTAATTGTATTGTCTTGTGTTGGCTCTGTTACTGTTAAAATTGTTTCGTGTGCGTCAGCAGTTGCACCTTCAAACGTAATTTGATTATTAACTAATACATCATTTGTTTCAAGTGTGGTTGTTGTACCTTGTACTACTAAATTACCGGTTACATTTAAATCATGTACGTTACTTGGTCCTGTTACTGCTAAGTTAACTGTTGTAACATTTGTATTGTTTACATTACCTGTTAGTGTACTAGTCATTGTACCAGTAAATGTACCACTAATACTTCCGCTAACATCTAAATTAGTTGAATAAACTGTTCCCCAACGGTTACTTGATGCACCTAAATTAATTAAGTTACTGTAAGGTAAAATATGTGTACTAGGTTTAGCATTAAAAGTAATTGTATCAGTATTTGCATCACCTAAAATTGTATTTCCAGTTACAGTTAAATTATTTGCAGTAGTCATACCACTTACTTTAGCATCACCTGTTACATCAAAAGTAACCGATGGACTAGTATTGCGTATACCTACTCTGCCTGTACTTGCTTGAACATAAAGAACGTCATTGTGTAAATCACCATTGATGGTAAAGTTATAATTACCACCATCAGGATTTATAATAGTATCTCCTGTTACTTTAAATGCACTACCATCTGCAGGATTAATAATTACATCTGTTGTACCATTAATACTATCGCCAGTAATATCTAAATTACTGTTTACTGCCGTATAAGTCCATACGTCATCAAAATTTTGGTTAATCTTATCAAATGCAACACGAAGTAAATCACCTGTGCCGTCATCTGGGTTTGTACCAATATTAATAACTCTTTTTGTTCCAGCCATATCTTATCTCCTATTACCAAGCACCTGTGTCGGTCCAAGCAACACGATTCCAAATATCTGTTACGCCATCGTGTGCCGCTTTACAGTAATAAATGTATGTGCCATCGAACGCAACATCACCTGCTAAATCACCTGCCGCGCCAACAGAAGTTGCTGGAGTGTATTGACCACCCATTGTAAATCTATCGCCGGTATTGTTTAATTTAGCCGTTGTTATTGTTGCCCAAGTGTTTGCCGCAGTACCTAAGTTTCTGTTATTAGCAGTTGCGTCAGGTAATAAGTCACTGTGAACTGTTGTTTCTCCAGTTGGAGCAATAACTACATCAGCACCGCCTACAGTAGTTGTAGTTGTTGCCGATACAAGTATGTCTGCCAAACTGTTTATTGTTAGGCCTCCTGAAGAAGTGCCTACTGTTCTTGTTGTTGTATTGATGGTTAAATCACCTGCTGTCAGGGTTGCACCATCATAATTAATTCCACTGTTTACTACATTACCATCAGCGTCAAATTTTAAGACAGCATTATCTGTATGTGTAGTAAATCTTAAATTTTTGGAAGTGTCGATAACGACTGCACCGGATCCTGCTGGACTTAATGTTAAATCACCGTTGGTATTATCAGTTGAAATTGTATTTCCTGAAATACTAACATTACTTAAACTTGTACCACCTAATTCTGTGTACAATTCTGTAAAGTTATCGTTAATTTTATCAAAAGCCGTTCTTAACGGATCACCTGCACCATCGTTAGCACTGTTACCAATGTTTACTATTTGTTTTGCCATTGTTTAACTCCTGCAGATTAAAATATTATATTGTATTTATAATAGTTGTGTAATAACCGAACGCTAATTCTTATAAATAATTGTATGTATTTAGGTTATACATTTATAAAACAATGGCATCAACGACAGCAGAAGGCAACGAAACGTTCTTTGCAGGTCTATGCCGTGATTTGTGATAATTGTTCAAATTTATTTTTTAGATGTTCTAAAACACTTAGTAAAAACAGGCTCAATAACTGGGTAAATCACTATTGCGGACACTGTGAAGATACATATAAACTTGCACAACAAGATAGTGCAGTTAGAAAGAGGACTTTAAAATATGACGCGAGTTCAACAGTGCCTATTAGTCGTTTGCGTTAGTATATTCATAATAATTAGTAACTTCTCATCTGCTAATACCCTTCAAAATGTTGAAGAAAATTTACAAGCAACCGTACTAGTTACTACTAAAAAGATAAATGCTCGAGTAGACGAAACAACTGGCAATTTACCATCATTGGAGCCACCTAATCCTACTAATCCTGCAATGGGTTCAGGTATTATTATTTCTAAAGATGGTTACATTATAACTAACCATCACGTTATAGCAAACGTGATAGACAATCCTAACGGACAAATTTCCGTATGGACTTATGAAGACCAATCTACAACAGAGTATGTTGCAAAAATAGTTGGCTATGATCAACTTTCGGATATAGCAGTAATTAAAGTTGACTTTGAAAAAGATTTTGAATATTCTAAAGTTGTATGGGGCAAAGAACCAAACTTTGGTGATACAATTTATATAATTGGACACCCACAAGGAATGATGTGGAGTTTAAGTAAAGGTACAGTGAGTAATCCAAAGAGATATGTAAACACACCATGGCAAAGATTAATACAAACCGACGCACTAATTATGCCAGGTAATAGTGGTGGTCCTTTATTTAATGAAAAAGGACAACTAGTTGGTATTAATACTTTAATGATTTTTAGTACTGACCCAAGTGTTAAAACACAGGCTTGGTCAATGAGTATTCATATTGATGATGTTAAATGGGTTGTTGATAGAATACTCGAGTATGGTGATACAAGAAGACCTGCATTGAATATCGATATAGATGTTGACACTGATAGAGATCTGATAAAAATTAGACCAGCAGAAGGAACAGAATTAGCAAATTTAGGTTTAATTGAAGGCTATTTACTATCAATAGAAAATAATAAAATTTTTGAAATTGGTGATATTTTCAAATTCTTAAAAACTAAGACTGATGGTGAAACTGCTACAATCACAGTAGAAGAAATTCCATCAGGAGAAATTAAGAATTATACATTTAAACTAATGCGTTGGGACGAAATGATTTCTTCAAGAGAAGAAACTGTCCCACCAGGAAAATAATTAGAATCCTACGGATTCGCCACATCCACAAGAACTAGTGGCTTGCGGGTTTTCAATTACAATTTGAGAACCTGCAAAGCCTTCTTTGTAATCAATAGTACAGCCCATTATATAAAACAAACTAAAACTGTCAATTATTAACTTTGTATTCTCATCTAATGTAATAATTTCATCTTTAGGATCTATTTTGTCATCTGTAATAGAATCCCATTCATATTTAAACCCTGCACAACCTCCGCCTTTAACACCAAAGTAAATGTTATTTGTGTTTTGCTTTTTTGCTGTCGCTATAAGATAATTTTTAGCGGAATCTGTGATACTGGGTAACATACTCATCGTCTCTATAATCCTCACCTAGATTTAATGTCATTTGTGCTAGTTCACTCATTTGTTGAGGACTAAATGTTGGCTCAAATGTCATTTCAACATCTACTTCTTTAATACCTGGAACTTTCATTAATGCATTTTTAGTCCATACAGGCATTTCTCCTGCCACTGGACAAAATGGACTAGTAAGTGTCATAACAGTTTTACATTTACCGTCTACTACATCACAATGATAAATTAGTCCTAAGTCAAAAATATTTATACTGATCTCCGGATCATATACTTCTCGGAGTTCTTTTTTTACATCATCTTGTTTAACAGTCTCATCTGTAATTAATAAATCAAATGATCCTTCAGAATTTTTACGTCTGTTAAAATCTTCTACTTTTACTGTCATATTCTTATTTTTACTTTACCGTCTGGTGCTTTATCTAAATCTAACTGACAACCTAAACGACTGTTAGGTCTTCCTTCTGCATATAGTAAGTCTAGTTCTTCTTCACTAGGCTCTTTAAAGTATTCTTCGCCTTCTAATACATCACATACACAAGATGCACAGGCACATGAACCTCCGCAAGTACCCCAATCAACTTGGTCATATAGGGCAATCATTACGTTGTCAGTGCCTGTGTACTCTACTTGAAAATCTTTGCCTTTATATAAGGCTCTAAGTTTTGGCATATTAGCCTTTTTTGTAAATCTGCCATGCACCGTAGGCTATTGCCGCGTATGCCGCCAATTTAGCAAAAGGGCCTGCAATCAGCACAATTACGCCAATTGCAATAAGAGCCGCACCAGAATGTGATGTGCGTTCTTTTGCTCTTTCCTCTAACCATTTTTTCATATTTTTTCTCCTTATGATAATATCAATATATTATTTTTTAGTGAATATATGATATAACACCCATATCGCTACTAATCCTAACAATCCTTGTGCAGAAAAACCTGCAATGATGCTTTGAATATTAGCAATGATATTAATGTTAGGCCAAAAAGGAATATTTTGACCATTGAACAGTACTTCTAGTACTACTCCTAAAGCAATTAAACTAATACCTGCTTCAGTTAGGGCACTTGCCCACGCTTTTACTTTATTCAGTATATCCATGTGATACACCTCCTTTAGTTATTTGTGCCTAAAACTAATACGTCCTTTAGTCATATCGTATGGACTTAGTTCTAAGTCGACTCTATCTCCTAGTAAAACTTTGATATTGTTTTTACGCATTTTACCGTTAAGATGAGCCACGACGGAATGATCGTGTCCGTCAAGTTTTACTTTGAAAAGGGTGTTTGGCAATAGTTGTTCAATTACACCCTCGACTTTAATTGTGCCGTCTTTTGCCATGTGTAGTATTTATGATATCATCGACGCATTTTAGCCAGCTCTTTGGCTTCTTCGTCGCTGAATACGGGCACTAAATTGCTCTTATGCATAGTTGCGATGCCTACAAGCCTACGTTCGCCAGTATATTGCATAGGTTCTTTTTTAGTTGCCGGTGCAAAACTATTAGAAGTTACTAGGCTAGGAATATCTTCTGTTTTTCGTGTATATGACTCTACACTTGTCAACGGCTTAAACTCGTCGTTTGACGAATTTTTCTGTGTCTTACGTTTATAATGCCCATGACAGTAATCAATATACTCTTGTAAATTCATTTGTAAATCATGACAGCCTATACTTCGCATATGCTTGTTATGTTTACGCATTTGTTCTTGATATTTTGTAATTTTTCCCAATGTCATTTTTGATCTTTTTGGTTTTTTTGTGTTTAGCATGGAAAGTCCACGTGCTAAATGCATTGTCATTTGACTTTATCCCAATCCTGATTGTTTTGTTTGTTGTACTCTTCTTGCTTTTTTTTATCTTTTGGTTTTGTTGGACAAGTATGCGGCGCAAACATACAACCTAATACTTTTCCTAATGCATCAAAATCAGTTGGACCCGATTTAACTTCTACTTTTTTTAGATTTTGACCGCACCCTACTAATAATAAAATTATTAAGGATACAAAAATTATTTTCATATATTATTCTATAGGCTTTTTAATAGTTGTAGCACCTTGTCTCAACTTTTCTGCTAATTCAGGATCTTTTTCTAAATCCTTACGCATTCTTTTAGCAAGTTTATAAGCCTTTCGAGCATATGCTCGCCTTTCTGCTCTCGTTTCATTTTTACTAGTTCTTGGTTGTAAAAAATCACCAACTCGATTAAACATACTTATCTACCTCACGTTTACTTTAGTCTCTTCTTCAGAATCAGCACTTGCGATTTTTGCCTGATGAGCTCTAATAATTGCTTCTTTTAGTTCATTACCATTAAATTCACCAGCATCTAGTCGATGAATTGCATCTTTTATGTTTTTAGCAACACCAGACCTAACTAGTTGGGCAATTACTAAAATAAGTTCAGGCTTTTGTAAACCTGTTATTTCCATAGTTTCTTGTGTAAACACTCGTCCCATTGTTTTCCTTTTGTTATTTCTTTTATATTATACGAAATACTAAAAAAGTCAAGAACTAAATTGGTAGTCCGTAGGGGAATCGAACCCCTCTTTCCGCCGTGAAAGGGCGGTGTCCTTAACCGATAGACGAACGGACCATATAAACCAAATGTGCGGAGAGTGATCTCCGCACTGTATTTGGTGCCCCCAGCGAGACTCGAACTCGCAAGGCCTAGTGGCCGACGGATTTTAAGTCCGTTGTGTCTACCTATTCCACCACAGGGGCATTTAACTTACTCACCTAAATTAGGTTTCTTTCTTAAATCTCTTACACGTTCTTTCATCCAACTAATAGCAGTATGTATATGTCCTGTATCGTGTGGTTGCAGTTGTGAACGTGCATATGCAATTTCTTCTTTTATAATTCTAATCTTTGTTGTTGTATCAAAGATATTGTCTTCTTGTTTCTTCATAGTGTCCTTTACGTTGGCAGAGGTGGAGAGATTCGAACTCCCTTAACTTTACGCCCTGGTTTTGGAGACCAGTGTGCCACTCCAACTGCACCGCACCCCCTTTGTTCAACGTTATGTATGTAATATAGCAAAAGACTTAGATACTGTCAACAAATTTTTTACTCTAAAGGTAAAATAAATTCATTTCTTTTAATTTTTTCTATAACGTTTTCGTAAGTTTCGCCATCTGTTCTAAAACGAAGTACAACTCTGTGTCCTTTCATTTCATCAACACTGTGAATAACTTTACCTGCAACAAGTGTTGGATATTCGGTACTATAGTAGACTTGATAAATGTCTTTACCAGGATTACGCCAGTCGTCGCCTTCTATAAATTTTAAAGGTTCGCCACCATCTTCAGGTAAAATAGGAATCATAATGCTTAATTGCACTTCTTGATCTGTGTGTGGTGGAAACACAAATCCAGGTTCATATGCAAGTATTTGTACATCTGTTATACCTAGTGGAACATCAAAGTTAAATTGTTTAATAAACTTTTGTATAATTGGATATTCAATTAGTTCTTTACCTTCTAAATTAGGTGCATAAATTTGTCTAAACTTATCTGTTAATGTTTTACGATATGGGTTATCTGGATTGTATTTCTTTTTAAATTCATTCCAAGGTAAATGACAACTTTCATCAAACTGTTTATAAAACTCTATTAATTCTTGCCTATCCCATACAACACCTTCCAATACGTGATGGTGTTCTGCACTTGAATTGCCTCGATATGTTCTTAAACTTTCCATACCCAATACAACCTTTCTTTTCCTCTATCTCCTACTTGTTTTTCTCTAGTATCTTCCCAAATAGTTTTGTATATAGTTCTTGGACCATCAACAAATTCTAAATCAAACTCTTTTGCAAACTGTTTTGCTTTTTGTAAGTTCCAAGGATAATATAGTTCATTGTTGTGTTCACACATAACTCTAAAGTACAAATAACCGCCAGACTTTGTTATGCGTTTTGCTTCGCTTAACTGTTTTTTAATAAGTTCTTCATTGCCAAAATTTATACTACCTAATGCTAAACAAACATCTACGCTATTATCTTCAAATGGTAAATCTTCTATTGTGCAACTTATATCTGCTTCTGGTGTAGCAAAATCTATACCAGTTAAATTATTAATCATCCCTTTATATGCATTTGAACCGCACCCTAAGTCTACTACTTTAGTTGGTTTTAATGCATTTATTTCTTCAATCATAGGAGTAGCACAATCGGGCCACCTATAAATGTTTGTACTACCTTCTTTAAATATGTTTTTTAGAAAATTAAACTTGTTTTGATTCATTTTTAAACCTTTGATGTTTTGCTATTGGTAGAGATTTAAGTTTTTTTACATTACAAGTTTCTGCACACCTAGTCAATTTACCACAAGGACCAATGTCTACTGCGTTTCCAAAACTAGTGACTAGATCATTTTTATAAAACATACTATCAAAAATTTCACTAACAGTATGCACAGTCAAGTCATTAAAGTCTTCACCATAATTATTATATATTCTTGCTTGTAAAAAGTCAACTTTAGGTTTTTGATGGAAGAATCCATTGCTTACAAAACAGCATGGCCAGATTCTACTATCATAACTTAAAAAAATCATCTCTTCTTTTTTATAATGACAATCAATTTCAATATCATTTATATTTGAGTAACTTTCAATTAGCTCATTTAAAGTAGTGTTGTCATCTAATGAATTGGTTTCAATTTCTTGTAACTTTTTAATTTTATCTAATCCAAGACTTGATACTTGCGATCTGTCTTTACGTTCATGAAATTCAACAAATCCTAGTTCTTCGCTAATTTGTTTTGCTTGTTGTATTTGACTTATGTTCCATGGAAAAATTAAAAACTGCCAAACTGCTTTTCCGTTAGCTCTAATAAACCCTTTTGCATTTTCAATTATTTTATCATAGTTAGTAAACTGTCTATACAAACTATGTGTTTCGCCAATTCCGTCAATACCAAAGTTCATTTTGTAACTTGAAAATTTTTGTAATTTTAGTGCAAGGCTTTCAAAAAACTCTGGAGTTCTTACACTTGCGTTAGTGTGTATGCTTATTCTATATTTAGGATTTATTTTATAAAGTAAATCTATAATTTCTAAAAACTGCGGATGCATTAATGGTTCGTCTATTGTTCCACAAAATTGAACATAATGAACTTCATCCATTGCAGGGTCTGTTAATAACTTCTCAATAGTTTCTAAAGAAACTATTTGCTTTTTTGGCACACTGCTTTTTGAACTATTAAAGTGTTTATTCGTACGGACACATCCTAAGCATAATGCATTACACATAGAACTTATTTCTAGTTGTACACGCTTTGGCTTTGGTAAGTATTCGTTCATACTCCTAAATCTTTTTAAGTTGTTGCATTAGATAAAAATTCTTTAGTCTTTTCAGTTACAATACCTGTAATATTTAAAACGGGTCTTGGTTTATGTCCATAATTACAAGTGCCATGCGGAACATCTCTCCAGGGCCATGTAATACAATCACCGCGTTTCCATTCAATTAACAAATTACCTAATTGGAATACTTGTCCTTGATGCTGATCATCTAAAAATATCATTGTTCTCATAACTTTTCTTTGATCCAAATCACCTTCATCTGCATTATCGTATTCTTGACGTCTGTGTTTTAATACACCACCAAAGTTATCTAAGTGCCAATAAAAACATTGTCCAGGCATCTGTACGTCAAACTTAACAATACCAGGTTTATCAAAGTGAAATTGGTCTACTAAAAATTTCATACTATTGTCTAAGTCTGGTTTTGTTAGTCTATTTGCAATAGTATAACCTCCGTCGATGTTATATCCCCATTTACGGAAATCGTTTTCTTCCCAATCGTTTGTCGTATCTTTTCTTGTTTTAGTTCTATATCCAAATGTTGCAGGCTCTGTTTGTTTAATTAATTCTTGTACTGCATTGTCCCAGTCGCCACCAAAATTTCCTACAGGTATTACCGGTGGACAATCTCCATCTAACTCTGCAATATCGTCTCGGGTTTCATCAAAATGGTATCTACTAGTTGCTTTACAAAAATCATATAGACTATCATACCCATCTTTACTTACAGGTGGCTTTGTTTTTAATTTTTCCCACATTTGTAATGGGTCTCTACTAAATTCTAGTTTATAAAATTGCATTAATATTCTCCAAATCCCCAATGGCGTTCTTTACACCACCAGCATTGTTTACAGGGTCTAGGAGGTTCAACTGCTTCACAACTTACTGTTAAAGGAAACAATGAATCCCTAATACCATTTTCTTCATATCTTTGTGCTATGTCCTTTTTTGTCAAACTTACAAAAGGCATATAATAAGTAATGCCATTTTGTTCAGATTTTATAGGACGGATAGTGTCTCGTTTTTCGTCTCGGCCTTCACCTAAATCTTCGGGTGGATTAAGAGTAAATCCGTTAACCATGCAATCTAAGTTAAACATATCAACGAATTGTTTGTGTAATTTATTTCGTCTTTCTTTACCTTCTGCTCGGTTTTTGAAAGTAACTATGCTGTGTGCTTTAATATTATTTAGTTGTAACTCTAACAGTATTTTATTAACGTATTCTAAATTAAATTTACCATCATCTAGTCTAGATCCGGTCCATAAGTAAAGTTCACTGTTAGGATGTGTTTTACTAAGTTGGTATAATAAAAGTGTACTGTCAGTACCACCACTAACTAACACACCTATCTTTTTATATTGAGGTATTAAATTTGTTTCCATAAATTTGCCCTTGAATCTTCTTTCATTTGGGCAAGTGCTTCACTTGTTGTAATACCATTAAACTTATTACAACAATGATCCGAACCATATACTAGCATATTAGAATTATAATTAACTAACGTTTCTACGAAACGTTTTGCATTTTGATGACTTTGACTACTTGTTTTATTAACATTGGCTGGTTGTCTTTTTAATGCACCGTTATACCAAAATACACTGTTATCATATGCTTTGTGTTCACTTAAAATTCTTTTGAACGCTTCTGTATCGCCTAAATTACAAACATAATAGTTGTGTTTACACTTTTGATATTCTTTCCAATGCTTTTCCCAATTACCAGCAGTTTTCCATTTTTCTTCCATATGTGCTAAAACGTGGTGTGTTGGTTTATGGCCTCTTTTAAATTGTCCGTTATTAAAAACATCTAACAATGGAAACTTTTCATATAAATGATCTAACCATTTAAGGTATTCAGTGCCGTCCCAGTTTTCAATAGTATACTTCCTGACGGCTAAACTACTTTTACTAATATCAATATGATTAACTATTGTGCTAGAATCAAACCCTGCATCTTGTAAAATATAGTTAATATAGAAGCCTGAACTCACTGTCATTGCCCATTTGACCCCATTTTCCAGCCCGTATACGGGCTCTGGAATCTCATTATGTACAACGTAAGCCAAGTTAGAATTGCGTAAAACCATGTCTATAGCCTGGTCGTGTGTAGCACTAAAAGTATCGCTATTAGTAGGATCTACATAGGCAAAGTTATATGGTAGTTTAATTTCGCCTTCACCTGTGGCGTTTGGACAATAAATCTTAGCAGGACCTACTTGAGTGATTTTGTATTTGCCTAGTTGATATTGTATTCTTCTGTTAAAATAAGAATAAGGAAAGATATGTCCTGGATTTATTGCTATTACAAACTCGTAATTTTTGAACTTATTCCAATCCAAGGCTCGGGTTTCATAAAAATGCCAATCAGCATTTTCATCAAATCGATCTGCCATACAATAATCAAAATTTAATTTAGTATAATTAGTGGCGACCTGATAAAACCAACTGTCCGACGGATTAGTGTGGACAATAACAAATGCCTTCATTCTTACCTCTTATGAATTATAGTAGTATTTATTACACCAAATTAGGTGATGCTATATCTAGCACCACCTTTTAATTTGGCCTGCCCGGAGGGATTCGAACCCCCGACCCACGGCTTAGAAGGCCGTTGCTCTATCCTGCTGAGCTACGAGCAGTTAGAATTCTATAACTTGTTCAAGTCACTCAATGCATTATTGAGTATTTTTTGTTCGTTCTTTTTTGCTTCTTGTGATGCTTTATATTCTAAAACATCATTTGTACCATTAATTGGGTACTCTAAAAGAACGTATGCTCTGACTTCACCCTTTTCAAGTTTAAGTACTTTGTGTTTGATCTTATACCCTGCTACATTAACACCATTAATAATGTTTGTTGTAGCCTGTGTATTAACTTCAGTGCCATTTGTTTTCACAGTATTAGACTTTTGCGATAACTCGCCTTGCAGTCTATCTGCTAACATAACTTTTGCTCTCATAATGGCTAAGTCAATACTATATTGCGGATCGTCAGACACACCAGTACCAGCGGCGTATACGGCATAATCACTTGTTGGTGTTTTCAAATACCATTTTGGCATTTCGTCAATAGTATTTTCTAACGCCTGTTCTTTTGCCTTCATTTTTTCTTTTTGTAGTTTTGCAAGACTCTCAGGTGATCCCGGAGTAATACTGCTACAAGCAGAAAGAAGAACTACACCCAATAGTGCTGTCAATGTTACTAGTTTGTTCATTTTTTCCTCTTACCAGTTTTCGATACTAACCCATTGTCCTGGGCCGATCTCACAAGCAGGTTGGTTGATATTATACAATCTACCCGCTTGTTCGATAGTTTGTATAAAATACTTACAACGAAATCCTTTGTAAGTAAATTCTGGTTCATAGTTAACTTTTGGTTTAAAGTCAACATTGTCGTCACAAATCATATATTGGTTATTCTCAATACGTTCTGCACCTGCAACTCTAATAACTTCTTGTTGTGCATTTTTTAATGCTTGGTTGCAAACAAAATCTTGATTTGTATGATAGTTTGATTTCCCATATGCTGGGTACCATTTGCCTCCAATAAGTGCATTAAACATAACACTACATTGTAACGTTCCGTCAGGATTTTGAATAACACTTTTATTCAAATCTTCATACCTTTCGATATTAGTTACACTTTTTGTTTCAGTAGCCGAAACGACACTACATCGTTCTTTGGCGTAACTAGTAGCCGATAGGAACAGTAGGCCAACAATACTCGCGTATTTGATCTTGCTTAAAATTGATGACTGCATCTCTTATTCCACTCCTTGTTGTATATGCCCATTTTGTTTTACCGGTAAAATTGGCATAAATTTGTCCAGCTCTTGTATTATTATACACAGACGCTTTTAATTTGTCAACCTTATTACTTCGTTGTTCTTCTAACCATTCAAATTGTGCTTGTGCAATTTGACAATCAATAACCAAATGATTAATTCTTTCGAAGTTTATATCAAACGTTGATGTTCGATGTATACTCTTTGGTTGTGTATGTGCCGAGCAGGCACCTAAACTAATTGCCAAAAATAGAAGCAATAGGTATTTCATGTTTTGTTCCAGTCTTTTTATTAACTAACTTAAATTCTAAATTATGCCAATTATATTTGTTATTGTCTATACAATCATATTCTACCTGTACGGTATATTTTTTAGTATCAACATCTCTGCTTATACTTGTTTGTAATTGTTTCGCGGCAAATAATGCTTTGCAGTCTATAATATTCTTCATGCTTCATCCATTGTTTGATCGGCTAAATCGATAAGCAAATCTGTATGTTTCATTTGTTCTGATATATTGTCGTATTCGTTTACAATATTTTTCATCAGTTCCATAGTTGAATTAGGTAAAGGATAAGGTGAATTAGAACCATAAATTTCAGTTATTGCACTAATAACACCTATGGCTCTGTGAGCAACTGTATTCCGTTGTTCAGCAAGTTTCTTAACTTGAATGTAATAATTTTCTTTTATTTTATTCATAGTTTGACTTTACCGATGCCATATGTTCATAATAAGTTCCAAACTTTTCTGCTTCAATTGAAAAATGTTCTTCGAATGACTTCACTTGGCTTTTCTTTTCTGCAATCATATTTTGCAACATATACATAGCATTTCGTTTTTCGTCACTAGCACCTTCTTCCAAAAGAATAACGGCAGTTTCTAACTTTTCAATATCGTTTAAAAGTTCATTCATGATGGCATAATTCCTGTAACATTGTTAAACGGGACCACCCATTTCTTTTTACCGTTGCGATCATCTAATACTTCTAGTAGTTCACTGCTAGAATCACGTGATACAATAGTACCTGTGCTTTTGTAATTTCCAATTTTACTAATTGGTACATCTGCTAAATTTAGCATACCGCCTGGACGTCCATATTCGTCCATTGGAATACTTTCTATAACAAACGAACAAGTATAAGAACTGCCTGTTTCCATATTTTCTGGTTTAATCATTTACCTTCTCCACAATTTGTACTGGTTCTTTTCCAGTAAGTGTAAACATTTTAACAATAATACCGTCAACATTTTCTTTTGTTAAAAAGCCTTTAACAGTATCACCTTCTTCGGTAACTCCTGGCATATTAATCATATCATTATTTTTAAATACACCAATTTCATACAAACCTTTGTCTCCGCCATATGAGCCTTTGTGTTTTACAATACTCAATTCGTGGTCACCAAATTGCAACCTAACTTGAAAAGGATTTGGGTCGTTAAAGAACTGTTCTGGTGTTGCCGTATTCACAAATTTGTCTAGCCTATTCATCGTATTGTACCTTCTTCTAAAGTTGGCATAGCATTTAATTTGCCTATAATATTATTACCTGTAACTTGAACCCAATCATTTTCCGGATTCATGTCCATCCAATTTTTAACTTTGAAAGCCTTTGTAACTAAGTATTCTGTACTATAGCAACAAACTCTTTTTCGCATATAATCGACATCTATATACACCGATGCCTGACGATAAGGATATCCGTATTTCATATTATCCTTTTAATTTACTAACTGTTTCAGAAAGTCCAGCAAATAATTGTCCAACCCAATCAATTACTGCATTTAGGTTAACATCAGTACTGAACTGCTCCCAGCCTTCTCCAATCATTGGATAAACTGCAAGAAAGATTGCAAATAATATTGCCAATCTAATCATATATATACTCCTTATACTTTTCCTACAATCATTGAATTGTAGATTTTTGTTACAGTACGACCAAATGGTGAAGCACCTGCATTTTGTATTTCGCAAGTTTTCTTGTTCATTTTAATAATCGTTCCTGTTTTAATAACACCACGGTTTTCCCATTGAATAGTGTCACCTTTCTTTACCATACGACCAATGCGAGTGGCAATAAAAGTCTGTTGATTTTTCCATGCTTCAGCAAGGACATTTAAATCTGATTGAGTACGAATTGCTTGAATGGCATCTAGTGCCTTTTGTAATTCTGGACTTTGCATTAATCTGCCCTTCCTTCGCCATATGCCCGAATACCATAACTTTGCAATACTTTAGCAAATGCATCTACAGCCGTTTCTTGAATATCTAACGATTGTGTGTATCGCTTACTGTGATTGCCCATAATCTGCGAATAGCCAATTCGATATCCGCCTTGATATCCAGTACGTCCAATTTCATTTTTCTTCAAAAACGAAACCAACTTACCACGTGCAGGATAAATTGTAATAGAACCAAAACCACAATACATAGGTTCACCGTGTTTTGCTACAAACTCGTCAACTGCCTTAACAGCCGCTTTACAGCCTTCTGTAAAAATATCCTGAGGATCTGCACCCTCACCTGCGAACTTTGTCAACTCTTCTGCATACATAGTCATTAGTGTACCACCTTTTCTTTCATAAATGCATCCAAATACTCTGGATTGCTGGTTTGTAAAGTAACTACAGGCCCAAAGTATTTGTCAAAAACTTTTAGCAAATTAATGTAGTCACCGCTTTGCATTCTTGCAATAATTTTATCTGGATTTTTACCAATTTGTTTGCAAAGATTTTTTGCAACACCTAACAAGTAAAATGCGTTACCATTAGGACCGTCAATATCAATAAAAATTCTATCAACTGGTGTTTTTGCTTCTATTGTCATATTTCCTACTCCTTATATATTAATATTAACACCGAACGCATATCTGTCAACCTTTTTATTCGCTATTTCCATAGTGTTTCAATAAAATTTCTTCAACATCCTTGGCTTTTATCTTAATAAGATCGGTATAATCCGGGTTAGTACTCCATTTATTCAATAAATCTATTTGTTTATCTAAGTCAATAACACCTGACTTTGTTTGTTTTGCTCTTTCTTCTCTAAATCCTTCGTATGCAGGGTGTCTATTAATAATTTGTATCATATCTAACACACTATCACATTTTGTTTTGTATTTTTTAACACCAAATTTTGCTTTTGGTAAATCTAAAGGTTTTAATTGTGGAACTTTTGGATCCCAAGTCCTAATACCAAACAAATTGTTACCTTCTAGTGCAAATCTGCTTTGTCCATACCCAGTTTCTAAAACTGCCATAGCAACAATAATGTCTCTGTGAACTCTAATATCATGACTTAGCATTAAATTATGATAACCAATACATTTACCAACTGCTAGTACAAACTCTACATCACTTGTATATACAATACTTGGTGCATATAAGCCATAAGACTTCCATTGACTTATCATTTTATTTTCAGATACTGAAGATAATTTTTCTGTTATCCATTTATTTGGGTAAAATGTACCTGTAGTAAATGCCATTGCCGTTATTGAGATTAGTACACCGGCTATAATTAAATATTTTTTAACTTTTGCTATTAGTTTTTTATCCACTATTTCCCTAACTGAGCTTCTGCTTCTAATTGTATCGCAACATCAATGTCTGCTTCTTCTTTTTCTTTAACATAATCATTTAATGCTCTTTCATTTACAATTTCATCAGCATAAGTGTCAATTACAACATTACCATCTTCTTCTGCATATTCATCATCTTCATCATATGCCACTTTACCTAAGTAAGTTGTATCACCTGAATCTGTATAATTGGCATCCACAATAGTAGTTTCAACACCATTTTTTGCTTCTGCTAAATCAGTTGTAATCTTAGAGTGGTCAATCCCACCACCGTCTAAAAATAATCTATCTGCTTCGTCTTTATCTTTTGCTAGAACGTGTTGCTCTACCATAACTGTATAAAATGTTTGTTTTGAATAAAGGTTTTTACCTAAATCATCTTTGTTAAAATAAACGTCTGTTTTCATATGTCTCCTTCTTGTTATTATTTGCCAATACCTCTGGCAACATCTTTTATAATTTGAGCACCTTCTTCATGGGCAGATGCTCCCCATTCGCCCTTTTTTGTTTTTTGTTCTATCTGGTAAATTGTTTTACCAGCAGTTAAAATATCTTTTGCAGTAACAGTACCTGTTTCAGCAACACCTGTTACTGTAACAATAATTGCACCAATAATTCCTGTAATAGACGACATTACGCCGCCTCCCTAGTAAATGGTTCAAACACTTTGTCCATTGATTGCGGAAGTCCTAAACTGTAACAAATATAACCTGCATCTTGTTCTTTGTCGAGCCCTTCTGATTGAAGCACCCATCGAATTGCATCTTCACGAGTCTTAGCACCCATTTCCAAGTTCTTAGCGATATTCTTTTCAAAGTTCTCAATGGCTTCCTTTTCCATCTTCTCTTCTTCTTCGATAGCATTCTTAACAGAACGACTAATGTAATCAGCCTCTTCTTTTAATTCTTCCATTGTCATTGATTTGAAATCGTAATGACGACCTTTAACACCAAAAGCATCTTTGTGGCCTTCATAGATGTAAGTTTCAAGTTGATAACGTTCAAAATCTTCAACAGTATAAACACCATATTCTGCCCAATGAGCAGGATCAGTAACAATCATGCCGCCCCAAGAACCTGGATTTTCATCCATCCATTTTTGGGTTTTAGCATTAAGTTCTTCGATGTGCTTTACAAGTGTTTTCATATTGTTTTCTCCTGATCTCATACTATAATAATAACATAGACTGCTTATCTGTCAACCTTTTTAGTCATAAAAAAAGCCTTATAAAATAAGGCTTTTCTATCTTTTTTTACTAAATTCCTGGTATAGCACTTAAAATAAAGTTGGCTATTGCCAAAAAACCCATAAATTCCAACATTAATCTTCTCTTTTTCCAGTTCCATAATCAATTACTACAGGAAATCTAGGAACACCGTCGTTGCTTAATTCAAAATACCTGCAAGTTGCCCAATTAGGCTTTTCAGTACTTTCCCATAATGCTTTTAACTGTTCTTGTGAACCTCTTACACCTGAACTAAATTGTGTTCCATTAGGCATAGCAAGTATAAACCTTTTAGCATAACCAGTCCAGTTACCATTACCTTCTTCAACTCTTATTACATCATATTCTTCTGTAATAAACTCTTTTCTTTTAAGAAGTGTTTTAGACCTTTTACACTCATATGGAGCATCTTGTCTAATCATTTGTCCTTCATAACCAGCGGTTGTATATTCACCATACATTTTATCAATGTCTTCTGGTGTATCTGTTTTTGCAGTTTCAACAAGAACAACCATATTACCCGAAACGTTATCTTGTAACCATTTACTTCTTTCTGTAAATGTCATTTTAGGATTGTTTTTATCAAACATATCATAAATGTGATACTGAACTTTTTCTGCACTTTCGGCAATTTCATTAGGTCTACATTTTACTTTTCTTACTAGCGAAACAATCTTTTGAAAATCTGCTTTAAGTTCGTGATTATAAAGTTCACCATCTAAAACAATATTAGGATTTGCTTCAATAATATGTTTTACACTTTCCCAAATATGTGGACAACTGTTAATAGGCTTACCGCCCCTAGTATGCATACCATTTGTATCAACTACACATCTAATACCATCTAGTTTAGGTTGTGTGTAACCACTGTCTACAGGTGTTTTAGTAAAATCATGTGCTAACATAGGTTTGAATAATTCATAACTGTCTATATCTGCTTGATTTTCAAAATACTCTTTATCGGCTTTTTTAGTCCATTCAGCCTGTGCTTCAAATTCTGCTTGTTGTTTTGCAGTTTTATAATTTACTTTACCTTCATTTTTAGCAATAGTTTTATTCCACTCGCTAGTAACTTTTTGCCCATCTAGTAAACCAGCAATAGTTCTAAAGCCAGCATCATTATCACTATTGAAACCCCATTCAATAGTCCAAATTCTTACTTTACCTTTTGTGTCTCTTTTATATAATGACGCTAAACTTACAATATTTTTCATACAATTCTCCGTTCTTTATACTTTAAATATAGCATAAAGTAGTAATCTGTCAACCTTTTTTTAGTCCCATAAAGACTCATAATACTTGCCAAATAAACGAAAACCATTCGAAATACGTTTTTGTTCTTTCTTAATTTCTTTCTGGTCTTCAAAACGCATATACACATCGTCCTTGTTTGCTTTACAATCAAATGCGTATATCATTTCATCTAAAACCCAATCCCAACGTTCAAAAAACTTAGGATCAGTTTCGCCATTTTTATTGTAAGCATGAAGTTCTTCAGCACTTGGTCGAAGTTCACGTGGTACATCTTCCCAATCAACATTAGGAGCACCGTGCTTGGTTTCTTTTAATTGACGTAACATAGGTAGAATAATTGGAGCAAGAGTATGATCCATACTCCATGTATCCCAACGATCAATATGTATCTTTATCTTTTGCACTCTCCTGTCAAGGAATAGATTGATAGTGAAGTTATAAATTGATTG
>Ga0136656_1000202_pt1 | contig 19821 bp, 17 predicted proteins | sample CPBDNA_9_FD_94862 | JGI IMG/M metagenome (GOLD analysis project Ga0136656, IMG submission 94862) | Freshwater to marine salinity gradient microbial communities from Chesapeake Bay, USA - CPBay_Sum_15_0.8_DNA (version 2) | ecosystem: Environmental > Aquatic > Marine > Coastal | place: USA...
CTACTGCATTTAATTCTATTACATCATGCACATACACATTACCTTGATCGTCACGCATTGTGACAGCAAACACACTGGCATCTCTACCATGTAGGCCAGTTGCTGGATCCCATGCTCCTGCCATTCTTCTTATGTTAGGTGCAGTGCTTTTTTCACCTAAACGCACCACAGGCAAATATCCGCCAAACGGTTGTGCCAAATGATGCACAGTAATGTCATCTTTGTAGAATTGTATTTTGTCTAGTTCAATAAGTGGCTCATATGTTTTACTTGGTATGAGCATGTACTGTGATTTAAAATCACCTTCTGTGGTTGATGCTCTTTCACGCTCTAACCACTCCCAAGTAAACTGTCCGTCTGGATGATTAGGCCATGCTAATTCTTCTGTTTCTGCATTATAAACAGGTATTTTGTGTATATGATAACCAATGTTTACAAGATGATCGTAGAGTGATTCACTGCTGTGCGGCGTACCACATAGCAAAATATTTGGCGCCATTTTTGAAAATTCACTTACACGCTCTTTAATTCTTTCTCTGCTGTCTTTGGTAATACTGTTGTCACTTACTTCTAAGTCATCACCAATGATTAAATCCGCATGCATACCTGTGTAGGATGCACCTAAACTTGTTACAGCAACACTTGGATTCAAACTGATTACATCTCTATCAACTGTAAAGTTTTGCACCTGCCATTGTGTTAAATCTTGTTTCAAATGCTGTGTTAGTGGATTGCTTTCAATAACAGTTCTAATCATCAATGAGTTACGCAGTGCAACATTTCTTTTTGCAGAAACAATGATGCAACTGAAGTTTGGATTCATAAGCAATCGCCACACCACATACAAACACACAAGGTGACTTTTACCTGCATGTCTAAAAACTTGTATTATGCGTCTTGGATTTGATTGTGTTTGTTCAAACCAATCACACATAGCAATGTGTAGGTCAGGTGTTGAGCGTCCGTCTAAAATGTTTTGTGCATCAACAAATTGACGAAATGGAATATAGTCCATTTACTAATCCTCTTGTTTTTTTAACTCTATTATTTCTGCTTGATGTTTAAGTTGTTCTTCAATTCTTGATTTGGCTTTGGCTAATAGATCTTCTGCTTGTTTTTTTTCTGCCATTTGATTAGCACCTTGTGGATGTACTGCACCACTGGCGTGTTGTGCTAGTGCTTTAAGCAAACCCAAATGTGCCTTTCTTGCATTAACTGTAAATGTTGTTTTTTTGATATAATGCGGATCATCTAAACTTGGCCAAGCCGCATCTGAAAATAATTCATGTGCATGAATAACTTCACTTTCAAAATAATTTTCTGCTAGGTCTTTTAGTATTTCTGTAAACTTTTCATCAACTCTGTTTTTATCTGTCATTTCATTTCCTTTAACTAGGCGGAGTAGTAATAGGTAGAGTACGCAATACTACTCCGCGCATACATAGGAGTAATTGAGAATGGCGTTCAACAATTACTGATAAGTATTTATGACAATTGAAAACGAGGTAAAATAAATGAACTTAAATGAATATGTTATGGTATTACCCATAGCTAATGCACGAATTTGCAAAGAACTAATCAATCAATACAACACAGATAACCTACATCAAGCCACAAGTGCTACAGCAACAGGCGATAAAGTGGTTGCTGATCATAGATTATGCGACACTGTTAAGATAGATGACCAGCGAGTAGATAACATTGTGTGGGAAGCACATGATGAATACAGACGCAAACATCCTTTAATGTATTGCAAAACACAAACAGAAAGTCAGTTTTTACGCTACGGGCCTGGTGGTAAATTTGAGGAGCATGTAGATACTTACAGCAGTGCGCCAAGAACTATGAGTGTATCTATTATTCTAAATGATGATTACACTGGTGGGGAGTTTATGTTTTTTAACAAAGAACTTGTGATTAAACCTGTGGTTGGTGATGTAATAATGTTTCCATCAAATTTTATGTTTCCACACGGCGTGATGCCTGTGAAATTTGGCACAAGATTTGCTGTGGTTAATTGGCTTAATTAATCTGCAAAATCAACTTGGTCAAGTGCTTGTTGCCAACATTCACTTAAATCAATTGTGTTAGGATTAACTGTTTCTTTGAATATTTCAGCATCCATTTGTTCTGTAACTTCATCAAAATCATCCCATTTTTCACGAATAATTTCACAATACCTACGCACAATTATTTGTTTTAATTCTTGATTTAATTGTTCAATTTCTTGTTCATACATAATTTTTTTATACTTGATATGCAATGTGTTGTAAATTATATTTGTGGCGCTTGTAAGGTGCTTAAAATTGGATTAAAGCACCATTTATATGCCGCCTTAGCTCATTTGGTAGAGCAGTTGATTTGTAATCATCAGGTAGCCAGTTCGATCCCGGCAGGCGGCACCACTCAAAAATGTTTACACATTTCATACACGGTCACAAAATACATCATAAAAACCCAACAGAATCAACAATTATATGCTAAACAGGTACATTTGTAACAAAGGCTTTCATCCAAAAAACCCAATAAAATCAACAAAAACCCAAGTAAATCAATCATTGTTCTTGCACACAAATACTATAGAATGTACACAGTTTTTACACGGTCATGAAAACACACAAATTAAGAGATGGCGCAATAACATTGCACATGAGAGATGACAGTACCAAATGGCAACTGTACATCAACATCAAGGGTGAACGCCCTATTAGACAAAGCACTGGCACAAGCAATTTAGATGATGCCAAACAGTTTGCTACTAATCTATATGATGAATGTCGCTACAAACAAAAACAAGGCATTGCAATTCGCACCTATGGTTTTACTGCTGTGGCAGACATGTATGTCAAAGAATTAGAAGGCAACAAAGACAACAGCATTACTGCCTATCGCAAGTACAGAAGTAACAGCGGCCACATTGAACGATATTTAAAGCCTTTTTTCAAAGACAAAAGCATCAACGAATTTCAAATCAAACACATCACGGACTACAAAAAATGGCGCAAAACCAACTATCTCAAAACCAAGCCAAGTGACAACACTATTAGGCTTGAACTAAATGCGTTGGCACAAGTATTCAAAACTGCTGTGCATAATGGCATGTGTCTGCAATCAGAAATACCCACTATTTCTGCCCCCACTGCACACAATCGTAGGCCAGATTTTAAAAAAGATGAAATATCCACAATCAAAGACAAACTACAAGAATATATAGATTTGGCGCCTGATAATCGCATATTGGCACAGCGTATGGATTTGCGTGACTATGTTTTACTACAACTACATATAGGTTGTAGAAATGAAGAACTACTAAATCTAGGCACCAAGCATTTAGAAAAATTCAATGTTGCTGGCCAACACTGTTATATTGCTACATTGGATGGTAAGACCAATAAACGCCGTGTGTTTGTAGATGCTTTTGCAACAGACATAATCAACAAGCGTGTAAAAAGATACAACAACACACTAGAAAATAGACTGTGGCATGTGGTTGATTTTAGCAACATATTTGGCAATTGGATAAGATGGAGTGGTCTTGAATACAACAGCAACAATGAAAAGCGTACCATGTACAGTTTGCGTCATACCTATGCTACACAAAAAATTATTTCAACCAAAGGTGACTGGGGTGCTGTTGCACTGCAAATGGGTACATCAATTGAAATGTTACAAAAACACTATTCACATGTACTCATAGAAAATCAAGCACATGTGTTAGATAACAAGCCTGCGTTAGAAACAACTTTTAATAAATTGTTTGATGTTAAGTAATTTCTCTAATTGAAAATTCTGTAGTATTAAACATTTTATTAAATTTATTAGCCATGTTTTCTGCACTACCTTTTTGTGCAAAACAAGTGCGTTGATATTTTGCTTCAATGTTAAATTCTTGTTGTGTTTTTGTTACTATTGGTTTGTTATTATACACCACTAGCCACATGCTTTTAGGCATTAGTACAGAATATTTTAATCCAAACTCATTTATTGGAGATTCTAAAACTACTACCAGATTTGGTTTTGCCATAGTTCAATACCTTCTATTAAAATAATAATTGCAAGTTCTATAACCAGTAATGAATGATAAAAGGTCCATAGTACTGTAGGTTTTTTTGTGGATGCTTCTTTTAATTTTTTATTAGCATCAACTATTTCTTCATAGATTGTGTTTTTCATTTTGTATCCTTTATTGAAAATAATTTTGATACATCGCCATTGAATGCATATGTACCCATGTGGGCAAGTTGAATACGCGGATCCAACCAAATTTTAATATCTAAATTTTGTGCTAATCTTGAAAAGTAATAGTCTTCTGACAAATAACGGCGACTGTTTTTTACAAAACCTAAAACACCCTCACCTTCAATGCCAGTGTCAAAAAATGCATAACAATTTTTTTCAACATTTTTATCTATGCCTTTTATATCATTATCATATTTTAGATTTGGATATGCTTTGATCATGCGTTCAAACACACTGCGTTTAATCAACATAAATCCAGTTGCACCATCTTGTAGTTCAACTAGGCCATTTTTCATATCCATGGTTTGTGATTTAAAATTAATTGCATAATTGTTGCTGTGTCTTTCAATTGTTTTAGGATCAGTTTCACCACGCTGTACTGCTTGTACAACACTTTGCCAATTGAAACCTTTTTTAGGATATGCACCAGTTACTATATCCACATCATCACGCAAACTATCCCATAGCATTTTGACTATGTATTCACCACGAAATCCAATATCTGCATCTATAAACAACAAATGAGTTGCAGTGGGTTGTGATAAAAACATTGCTACAAGAATATTTCTAGCACGAGTAATTAGACTTTCGTTTGTGATTGTTGATGTATTAACTTGAATGCCAACACTGCCTAGCACTTTTAAAGCATCCATCATGCTTTGATAGTATGCATGATAGTATAATCCACCGTATGCTGGTGTGCATATTTGCACCACAGGTTTTGTTTTGTGCAATTCTTCTAAATTCATTTCAACAGGTTTGTTTAGTTCTTGTTGAAAATTTTCATATTCTTCTTGCTTGTTCATGCAAATATTTATCACGCTAAATAGTAGTAGTTTATGAAAGGTAAAATATTATGGCTAAAATTACATATTACACATCTGCAAAACAATTAGACGACTCTTGCAAGTCAGGGTTCGCTGGCAGAATAACTACATTTGAAACTTGCGGAATAGACAAAACACAAACAGAAAACAAACAACCAATTGAAGCAACCACAATTGATTTACCAACCTCAGACATACGATTAGCAGAAATGGTTGCTGTGCAATCTGCATTGGAACATGCAATAAGTTTGGGAGCATCATCTGGCACAAGATTAAGTGTGTGGTGTGATAATGAAAGTTGCGTAAGTGCAATACACAATGACATGGCAGAAAGAGAAGACAACTTTGACGGTGTTACTGATGAAGTGGTACAAACAATTCGTATGCATTTAAAAAGATTAGGTCGCAAAAAAGGATGGCCTATTGTGCAGGTGCGTACCAATACCAATTCAATTTCAAAAGAAATAGCACAAGCAGTTGGAGAAGATGAACAGGAAAACAAACCTGTTATGGAAGATCCTTTGACTATTGTTGCTAAATTAAGAGAAGCACAAAAACAAAAAGTTTAATTAGTGGTCATGTACTTGGCAGGATATGTATAACCTGGTACCTTGTTATACACCTGCCAATCACCTTGCAACATTGCAATATATCCATTTGATTGCAGGCCAAATTTAAAAAAATTAGGTTTATAATTATCTAGTAGTTCTGCAGTTTCAACCCAACTGTCAACTAGCACACTGTCAATACCATAAAACTTCAATTGGTTTTGACAAGATTCAATGCTTGTTCCTTGAAAATTTTGTTTATGAATACACGCTAGTACAGATACATCGGGTATCATTTCTCTTAATTTTTTTAATAAAAAAGGCATTGTTGTCCAATGATTGATGCCTATTACCATCATGCCATTTTTGTGAAACATGTAACTTTTTATATTGTTGTAGGTGTTTGCAACATATCCTTTGTTGGTATAAAGTTTTAAACGCAATGTTGGCAAAAAACTTTTTGAATGTTGTCGTATTGAATAAGATGGTCGTTTTATTTCTTCTATTGACTGTCCGTTAATAACAATTGGATACATTAAATTATTGACTGTAATAATAAAACAACAATGCTTATTAACACGCCAACCATGGTTGAAAATGTCCACCACAATGTTTTTTTAACACCAGTAATGTCATCTTGTATATGTTTGAGATGATTGTTTGCTAGAATATCTAATTTAACATCTAGTTTTGCTACTTGGACTTCTACACTAGTTAATCTGTCTTGTTGTTTTTCTTGTGTTTGTGTGTTCATAGTTTATCTCTAATGCAAGTCTACCCAACTTCCGTTTGCATAACCTTTGAACTTGTTAGTTGTGGTGTTGTAATACATCATACCATTTGTGCCTGTTGGGTCTGATGAAAGATTTTGTAAAACAAATCCTGTATTACATTCAATATTGTCTGCAATAGTAAGTTTGTCTGTTGAGGCACCAAATGCTGGTGTTGTGCCTCTGTTGGTTGTTCCAATAACCACTTTACCACCACCTGCTGTGTTTGAATGATCTTCTGAGGCTCTTAGTTCTACTATGGCTGTTTGGGCGAATGTGCCATCACCGCCTGAAACTTCATCCCAACCTGCTCCAAAAAATGAAAATATAACATCATCATTGTTCAAAAAGTCTTTGTTGCCTGCACCATCATCTCTGCTTCGTGCTGACCAAATGTTGGGATAACCAAAGTTGGCTTTGTGAGCAAACATTGAAAGTGCTGGGCTACTATTAAATGCTTCTATACCAATACCAGTGCCATATACAGGACCAAAACTTGCACCTGCACCTGTTAAGTCTAAATAATCACCCTGTGACCCGTTGTGTATAATAAATCCGTTGCTGCCATACATTTCTGCTCCATTTGCATCAACTCTTAACTCACCGGTGCCATTGGTTTTTAATAGTAAATTATCGTTTGCTGTTGCAGACTCAATGGTTACTGTGTTTGAAGCATAATCAAACTTGAGTTTTTCTTGCATAAAGTCTGCATTGGTGCTTCTAAATGTTGCCGCATTGTAGTGAGTTGAAAAATCTGTGATACCATTTTTAAACACACCCATTCTGATACCGTGATTGCTGTCACCAGTAAAACTTGAATCCAATCCGCCTGAGGCATCACCTAATACACCAACCACATTACCAAGATAAGCATATGTGGATGAACCCGCACCGTTACCACTATCAGCATAGCCAGCCAATCCAAATGAACCTGCTGGGTTGCCTCCTACCAATCCTGTAGCACCAGCATGTGATTGCACTTCTAATGAATAACTTTTTATGTCTGTGCCATCTCTGCCTGCCACAATGATGTTGCCGTATCCATTGGCTTGCACATTGATACCACCGTTGTTATCAACCTTAACATTTTTTAGATTAAGTTGTCCAGTTCCATTTGGTGTTATGCTGATGTTTTGATTAACACCATCTGGTATTACAATACTACCTGAGTTGGTGCCATCGTTGGTGTCCAGTGTTAAATCACCTGTGCCATTGGTTGTGATTCTTGTGTTTATATTGGTTTGTCCAAGTGTAAGCACATTGGATTGTATTCGTGTGTCATTGCCACTGAATGGTGCAAGTGTGATATTGTTATCTATTTGAATACTACTGCCTTGTGTTGATATAATGTCATTGCCATTGACATCCAAATCCCCGCCAAGTTGAGGTGTTGTATCTTCAACTAGATTACTCATTGAACCTGTGCCTGCTGTTGTCCATGCCAACTGTGCTACGCCACCTGCTATGGTGTTGATTTTAAGCACTTGATCTACACCACCTAAACCATTTTTGGGCCATACATAACTGTCTAAATCTATTTGTCCATCACCGTGTGGTGTAATATAAATGTCACCATCTGTGCCATCTTCTATTTTGATTTGACTTGAGTTTGCCGCCGCAGTTGTGGTTGAACCATTGGTTCTTAATAGTAAATCACCAGTGCCATTGGTTGATATTTCTGCGTTGGTGTTGTCTGCTCCAACTAATACTGCACCTGTGCCGTTTGGTTGGATTTTGATATCTGCGTTGCTTAATGAAAATATATTGTTGCCATTAACATCTAATCCCCCACCAAGTTGTGGAGATGTGTCCTCTACGATGTTTAATAAACCTGTTGCTGTGTTGGTGATTGTTAGTGTGTTTAAACTATCATCATATGCTAATGAAATGCCAGTGCCTGCTATCAACAGATCATTTACTCTGTCATCAACACGTTCATTTGTGAAATATAAATCTGTTCCTTCAGTGATATCATTGGTTGTTTTGGTTGCTAGTCTTGTGTCAAAACGAGTGTCTGTGTAGTATAGACGTGTGCCTTCTGAAACTTCACTTGTGGTTAGTGTTACACTTGGTCCTGTTTGTCCATTGACATTTGTAATCACTGTGCTTGGTTGAAATATATTTGATGAACTGTTGTATGCTAATACTTGTCCGTCAGCAACACCTGATGTGGTAACATCTGAAAGTGCATCAATACTGGTTTGTCCTATTTTGGTTGTAAATCTAGCATCTGTAAAATAAAGGTTTGTTGATCCTTCTGGTAAATCATCTGTGTCAATAGCCGCATCTCTGTAACCAATGTAAAAATCTGAACTGTTGTTTTGTGTTGAAATACTACCTGCTGTGATTAAAGAAGTTTGTCCTAGGCTGTCTGTTCTAACTAGATCTGTGCTGGTCCAAGTTTGTTTGCTAGTTAAAACTTCATATGTAACACTTGTGCCTGTGCCACCTGTGACTGCTAAAACAACATAACCATAATCTTCAGATTGCCCTGCCATAGAGATTTTATCACCAACTGCCGCACTTGGATATGTAAATGATGCTCCACTGTTTGCCCACACAATGCTTTTTCTATACTGTGTTACCAGTTGTTTGTTCCAACCAATACCGCCTGCTCCAGTGTTAAAATCTGGTGCAAAATATAACTGTCCTAGTTTAAGTGTTGAATCACTGTTTCTATTCAGTTGAATACCTGCCGTGTCAGCATCTGCTGAGTTTGTTAAAAATATTTGATTTGCAGTGTCACCATCTTCAAGTTTAAGTTGAAGTTGTCCTACTACTTTTGGATCTAAACCATCAATGTGAATACCATCTGATGAAACAACATTTAGTTTGCCTGCACTGCCACCTTTGTATGCATCTATCACAATGTCTGAGTTTGGTGATTGTATCAGTTTACCTGTGTATGTTCTTGCACCAACTGTGATTGATGAGTTGTCTGTTGAAAAACTTACTTTGTCATCAAGCACCACATATTCATTTACTCCGCCACCTGCTGTAAGTGTGACATTGGCATTGCCTGTGATTGCCAAATCATTGTTCAAATAACCTCGTAGTGTTTGTGTTGTAACACCATTTGCACCTGTGGCTTGTATACTACTTAATACAAGACTGCCACCACTGTATGTTAATGTTCCTTGAATAATAACATTAGTAAATGTTGCACTTGCTGGGGTGCCAAAACCTAAAATAGTGTCATCAATATAACCACCTCGTATAGTAACATCATCAGCATAAAAAACTGATAATGGGTTTGCATCTGTGCCAATCTTTACACCATCTTCTAACTGTCCTCCTGAGGCATTAATGTTACCTGTGTTTACTATGTTAAAAGTTGCGTTTGCTGGTGTTGTTGCTCCAATGGTTGTTCCATCAATAGTGCCGCCATTTATATCAACATTTGATGATGTTAAACTAGTAGCATTTATAGTTGTTCCATCTATTGTGCCACCATTTATATCAACATTTGATGATATAAAGTTTGTAACTGTGCCTGTTGTAATGGTTGCATTAGTAAGTGTTCCTGTTGTAGCAGTAACGCTTTTAATGTTGAAATCTGTTTCTGTGTTGGTAAAATCTTCAACTATATCTATTGCACCACTGCCATCAAATGCAAAAAACTTGTTTGCTCTATTTGTGATACTTGGTAATGTTGTAGATATTCCTGAACCCACTTCATCTGGTGGAAACTTGATGGTTAGTTTGTCAGCACTGTTTTGTGTGTCTTGCACTGCCATAATCATTTCATCAAACTGTCCGTTTAATGCTTTGGCTGTGAGTGCACCACCTGCCTGAAAATCTGTTGTTCTTTGTAGTGTAACATCTCTGATGATAACCACAGTGGCACCATTTGCTGGTGCTGAGTTGAATATAACTGTGCCTGATTTGTTGGCGTCATCACCCAAGTTCAATCTCACTGTGTAGTCTGTGGTAATGGTTTTTAGTGTTCCATCTACATAAACTTGTATGTCTGTGTTGTTTCTTAGTGTTGTATTGTATGTTCCTGTGGTGATTGAAATGGTTGTGTTGGTAACTTGTGTTGAGGCACTGGCGTTTAGTGTAAGTTGTGTGGCTGAATCTACTGACAGGATAGTAGTAGTTAAGTCAGTTGAACTAGCACCTGCTCCTGTTACTGTGATTGCTTTGCCTTGTAAATCTGATGTGTAAAATAATCCTGCTGTATCCACTGTAAGCACAGCTGAACTCAAACTCATATCTGCTGTTGCGTCTGTGATTGTGCCTGTGGTGTCTGTTGCTGGCACCACAAAGTTAAAGGCAAAGTTTGTGGTTGAGCCATTTGCTGTAAATGTTACTGAAGGTGTTTGTGATGTTACTGCCATAATATGTTAAGTCCTTGTGTAGTATTTATTGTCATAAACTGTTACTCTCCTAAAATAACCCTTTTTATTGGATTATTCATTTCTCCACCAATCCTGTTGTCTTTGGCTATTTTTTTCAATCTTCTTTGACTTCTTCTGTAGCCCACTGGGTCTGTTCTTTGTTTGATGTAATCATGTATCAACATTCTTTTGAACATCTGTAAATACCATATGTTTTGCCCTGGCACAAAGTTTAATAATCCTTTGGTTGTATCATCAGCATTTTTAACCCAATCATCCCAACTCAATGAAGCATTACCAATGCTGTCAGTAGCATTCATTATTTCTGAAAGCAATGGACCCATGAGTGCTGTGGCTTTTTCTCTTGAAGCAAAATAACCTGCGGGTTCATCTGTTAGTTGTGAAAGAAGTTGTGCTCCTCCAAACTCTAGGGTTAAATCTGATATCAAACCTAATGCACCACTTTGTTCTGCGGCTCTAATCCACAAGTTAGCATCATCTAATCTTCTTGGTTGATTACCAGCAAGTATTTCTTTTAGTTGTGTTACTGCCATGCCCATTAACACCATTTCTGTAGTTAGTATTGTTATATTAGTAGCCAACTCTGTTTTTGATTGTGTTTTTAACATTCTACCAAGAACTTTTCTTGTGTATGATATTGGGTGTGCTTTAAACTGTGTAACTGTTTTGAATATTTGTGTGTGATAATCTTTTGGATCAGCAAAAAAAGAACTAACAGCAACGTCATAATCACCTGGTGTCATAATCATTGTGTCAACAGCATCATTGAAAGCCGCTGAAACTTTTTGTCTAAGACTTGCTCTACCATAACTCATTTCAAAATCCATTTCGTCTATTTGAAATATATCAACTCTACCATTTTTATCTAATGGTTGTTTTTTTGTTAGTGTAGCCCAGTCATCTTGTTTTATGCCAAACTTTTCTAACTGCTGTCTAAATGGTTTGCCTAGGCTTTCCCAAGCAACACGATTTTTGATTTGGTTGCCAAGTTCTTTACCATATATGCCCAGTGCCATTGCTTTTCTACCTTCTGTCCACCAGTTTAATCCACTATATTTGAAAACTTTTTCTGCAAATGAGGCACCCATTTCTTCTGCCTGTCCTGATATACCTGAGCCAATAACACCAAATCTACTGTTCATATGTGACAAATATGTGTCAACACCTTCTAACATATACTCAGCATATTTCTTATAATCTTGTGGTGCTCCCTTGTATCCATATTGAAATATTGATCCAATCAATCTTGTGCCACTTAATCCAAACAAATGTTTGCCTGAAAATATCATTGCTGGTATATCCATTAGTGCTGTGATAGTTGCTCCACCTAGTTTGGTTGATGCTATATAACCTCTAGCACTAGTTAGCCAACTTGCAAATGAGTTGTGTTCAAGATTTTCTGGTTCAGCAAAGTTTTTTAAATATGAAAATGCCGCTCTTGCTTCAGCACTTGTGCCAAGTTCTTTTTTAACTTGTGATTCAAGTTCTCTTAATGCTCTTTTGTAGTCAGCACCCAAAAACTGTATAAGTGCATCTTCTCTTGACATTTCTTCAAACTGTAATAACATTTGTCTGCGTAAATCCATATCACCATATTTTTCTGATATGTCAGCAAGTTTTTTACCATCTTTAAAAGCAAAAGTTCCTCTTCTACCTTCAATATTAATCCACTGTTCATCTGCTCTTATGTTTTGATAATCTGCGTCACCTTGATCTCTCCATCTACCAAGTGGGTCACTCATATTGTCATATAGTTTTTGTGCTTCAACTCTTCTTCTTGCAATATCACCATGCACATCTGGATCTAATGCTTGTGCTATTTCATCAATAAACTCTTCTTTGTTGGCATTTTTTATTTTTCTATGACTCCATTTTGGACGCAGTCTAAAATCTTGTAGCAGTGTTGTTACACCATTTGCTCTGCGTTGTTCAACTACTTTAAACTGTGTATCAAAAAACTCTTTGGCTACACGATATGCTGTAGTATTTTTGGTTACACTGTTAGCATTGTTTGGGTTTTTGAAAAACTCATTGTATTCTGTCATTACATCAGCATAGTTTTCTCTTTTGCTCAAATAATCTATTGGATCTTCATCATCTAACACACGTCTTACTCTTGATAAAAAATCACCCAATGTGTTTTTTAATCTTGTTTTTTTGATTTGTTCAAATGGTAATGTTCTTGTTTCATTGGTGTTGAATACCATGCCAACAAATCTTTTGAGTATGCCTTTTTTATTTGTTGGATCTAAATCTTGTGTTATTCTCGCAAGTTCATCTAATCTTTCTATAGTTGCTTCATCTGATGAAAGCACTTTTAATAAATCTGCTGTGGCTTGTTTTTGTGATCTTGCAGTTTTTTCTTCAAGTCTTTTGAATACTGCTAGTTGTCCATCTTCTGGCGTAGTAAATGTTTTACCTTCTTGTGCCAGTTCATCACGTATCTTATTAATCTCTCTTTCAAGATCTTGTTGTTTTAATCCACGTCCTTGTAGTTTCTTTCTATAATCTAAAAAACATTGCTGTGACATTATAATGTTCCTGCCCCTCTTCTACACAAAACATATTCTTGTCTTGCTTGTAAATCTCGTTGTCTAAAATCATTTGCTTGTTTAAAATCTTCTAATCTTTTTCTTATTTTTTCTCCACCACCAAACACATCTGCTTTAAGTTCTGCTACATCTATTCCTAGTTCTTTTGCTACTTTTTGTTTTACATCTGCTGGAATATCATCTAAACCAGTTTCTAATAAATCAATCAAGTTGTTGTCATTGTCAACTATGTAACCAGCACGATATAATGTTCTTGTTGATAACACTGTGTCTGCTGTTATGGCTCTTAATGCTGTTTCTGGTTTTGAATAGTTGTCTTTAAACTCTTTGTTTTTGCCACCCACTGCCGCATCTGCTTGGTTTGTGTTTTTGTAATGCACTTTGTTTTCCAACAGTTTTTCTGTTTTATCTGTTTTAATATCATCTACTTGTCTTTCATTTGGTGCATTTTCAGTTGCTTGTGTTCTTTTGGTTTGTTGATTTCTTTGATGTGCTTTGATGATGTTTTCTGCTTCTTTGGGTTTTTTCTTAGCACCTCTTTTGCCATTCTTTTTTACATTATACACAACACCAGTAACATCACCATTTTCATCAACTTCTATTTCATATTGTTTGCCTTCAACTTCAATGGGTCTGTTGGTAATCAATGGATCTAAATCAAGTTCTGCTTTTACTTCTGGCACAAGTTCTTGTATGGTTTGTTGTGCTGTTTGTATTTCTGAAGCAGTGGTTGATAAGTTCAATCCTTCATTTGATTTGATAACAATGTTTTCATAGTTGTCTAATCTTGTTGACAGTGCTGGTAAAACTTTTAGTATATCAGCATTTGAACCTGAAACAGTAACACTACCATCTTTGTTGTTGGTAACTTTTACTGTGCCATCATCTGCTACTCTGCCTGTAGTGCTGACATTTACATTGTCAATAACATTAAAGTCTGTGTTGTCTATTCTTGATATGATTGATTGTCCACTTTGTCCTGTTTGATATTTTACAGTTGCTTTTGTTTCATTTGAATATTCTGCTTTTTTTATGGTTGGGTTTTCATCTGGTGTAACACCTTTCATTCTACCTGTCTTGCCAGCGTTCCATAATCTGCCTAACACATTACCACCTAATGGAAATGCCGCACCTATTGCCGCCGCAAATCCCAAGTTCAATGCCGCATCAGCAACACCAAGTTCTTCGCCTCTTTCTCTTTGTGTTGAATAAGCAACACCTTGCAGTGCTCCTTCTGCCACAAAGTTAGCCGCACCTGCCAATGCCATCTTGCCCAACAAACCTGACTTTACATATAAACTTGCTGGCGCCGCCACAAGATTGATTGGATCTAACATAGCACCACCAAACAATCCTAAACCTCTAGCAAACATGCCACCACCGCCTCCACGTTCTACCAGTTTCTCATAGTTGGCGGCTTCATTTCTTTCAAAGTAAATGTTTCTTGCTACTTCAAGTGTTAAGTCTGGTTCCCATTCAATGTCTTCTTGCCAATATGGATGACTTTCATTCCAATCATCTCGTTGAATATTATCTAATGGATTCATACCGCGTCTTGCTTTCAAACCCACATCTGAAAGCAGTGCAATACTTGTAAAATCTAAACCTTCTTTAAAACCAGCACTGGCTTGTTCCCAAAAGCCTGCTTTGGGCACATACATATTTTGTGGATCAACATCAACCAAACGTTCTCTGTTTGGATTGAGATACACATCTTTGTTTATTTTTTCTGCCATTGTGTGTCCTTAAAACTGAATGTAGTCAACACCATTATATGTTTGAACTACATCATCATACACTTGTTGTCTTGTGTCTACAACATTAGCATCTTCAAGTTCTCTAACATAATCATACAATGCCATTATTGGTGACATTCTAGTTGGAGCATCACCTATTGTTGTTCTGTTCATGTTGTCTTTCCAGTTTAACAATACTTCTGAAGCAATAGCATCATTTTCTAATGCTGAAAATGATTCTATTTGTGCCAGCATTTGGATTATGCTTTCTGTAATCTTACCACTTTTTACATACATTGAAACAGCATTTAAAACATCTTGTTCAGCACCATCTGATGTCAGTGTGCCTGCATCTGGATCTATTGGAGCATTTTCTAGTTTCTTATATTCAAATAATAAATCTTCTGCTTGTTGTGATACTGTGTATGGTGTTGGTTCTTGCACTTGTTCTTGTTCAAGTGTTTCTCTCATTTCAACAAGTTCTTCACCCATTACATTGCCATCACCATCTTTGTCAAATCTTTCAATGTTTGATTGCATTTGATTAATCATAGCACCTGGTGTTTGTGATTCCACAAACTGTTGATATGCTTGTTCTTCTTCTAGTGCTTTGTTTATTTTTGTTTGTATCTTTTGATCCACTTTGTCTTGATATGTGGTTGTTTGATTTGTTTGAACTGTTTGTGTGTCTATAGCAGTTTCTGTTGTAGCAGTTATTTCACCTTGTTCTGTTATTTGTGGTGTAACAACATCAACTTCTTCTTGCACATCTACTTCTTGTGCTACAGTTGTATCATATTCCCAAATGTCAACAACATCAACAGTTTCTGTGTTTTCTGGTATGTCAGCCAATAGTTTTATGCTGTTGCTATACATCAGTTCGCCTGGTCCTGATGGACGCTTTTGTGCGAATGTAGTATAGCCCATGGTGTTGGCTGGATTTACAAGTTTGATTTTACCACCATCAAGTGTGATTGCATAGTTATCAAATGTGTTGTCATCTAAATCTTTTTTGAAATCATTTATGTCAAACAATGACCCAGTAACAATACCATACTTTTGTGGGTTAGCAATAAAGTTATCAATCTCTGATGTCAATGCTTCACCACTCACAGTAACTGGCAACATCATCTTTAGTCCTCTGTGTTCAAATGTTTGAAATGCATTGTTGGCTTGTTTGATTATTTCTGTTGTTGCCATTTTGCTATTACCAGTGGCGTTGTATGCTTGTAAAAACATTCCTTCATATGCTTGAATAATGTCTGGTGCCATATCTCCCATACTTTGATAGTATTCTCCAAACTCATCCTCAAATGCTGATTGAAACTCTGTGAATGCACCATCTTCTGATGTAAATGTTTTGTCTTTGATTTTGATTTGTTCCATATTTTTAGAATAATCTTGCAGTGCGTTAAACATTTGGTTAGCATAGTTTGGATTGACATTGGATGTAATAGCAACGGTTGAATGCCCTGTTCCTGTTAGTCCAGCATCTGCTATAAACTTTTCAAAGTGTTTGCCATATTTGTCTGCTAATCCACCTTCACCATATATGGCTGTAAAGTCACCTGAAGAAAATATTTGAGCATCTTGTTCTACTTGTGCTTTTGGTGCCACCATATGATCATCTGGACTCATACCATATTTGTTTGTGATTGTAGTGTGATAAGCATCAATACCTTGTTCTGTTGTAGTATCATATTCAATACCTGCCATATCTAATAATACACTTGGATTACCACTTTGCATTGCTTCAACTTGTTGTTCATATATACTACCAATGCCTTCAATCTTTGCTTGTATAACACCAATCTCTATTCTATCTTCTGCTGTTTTGTTTTCTTTTTTAACAAGTGTGTTTAGTTCTTTGTTTAAATCTACTAGTGATGTTTTGTTTTCAATGTTTGAGTTTGTTTTTGCTCCAATAACATCTGGATATATTTCCATATTCAAATCATATTCAAGCAGTTTGCTGTCTATTTGTGCATCAGTGAAACCTAATCGTTTCATTTCTTCTTCATCTGGACGTGGATAGTTTGGATCTATACCACTTTTAAATAGTGCCATTGATTGATTGAAATCATTAGTCCAATCATTTCTTTCAACAACCATTTCAACTTTTTCATTTTTAAGTTGTGCTTCAAACTGTTTGGCAAGTGTTTTGTAACCACCTGGTCCTGATGCTTCTAGTTCTTCTACAACATCGCCATCAAAGTATGTTTCATTGATGTCTTGCATCACTGACTTGTATACATCACCACCTGCTTCTAAGTCTTTGATAAATGCTTCTTTGTCTTCAGCTTTGTTGTAAGCACTTTCTAATGCTCCAACTTGGATTGATGTTTTGAGTTGTTCTTTGTATGCTACTGCTGTTGATGGTGATAGTGTGCCTAAACCTTCATCAATGGCTGCCACTATATCACCAAACTGTTCTTCTAGTGCTTGATTGTTTTCATAACCAAAGTCTCTAATCAACGCTGGCAATGTTTCTAATGCTGTGTCAACTCTGTTGGCAATGGTGGCTTTGATTTCATTTACTTCAAGATTTCTTTGATTGGCAAACACCTGTTCGCCATATCTAAATGCTATTGAATCAAAGTATCCACCCAAATCACCTTGAAGGTGTGCTGGCAATGTTTGAAAGTAGTTGTTTCTTATTTCTTCTTTTCTTTCGTTATATGTGTTTACTCTTTCATTGATTGGAATCTTACTCAGTGGATCATTTATTTCTGTTGCAAGTGTTGTAAGTTCTTGCTCTGCTTTGGTTTTCATACCAGCCACATAAGCCGCATTGGCACCTTTGTTGAATGCTTCACTTCTTAGTGTGTAGCCTTCTTGTTCTAAAAAACCTCTGCCTTCTTCAAGTGCTTTTTGCTGTTCAATCTTACCTTGCTTGAAGCCTTCATCTATGGCTTTGGCATCTAGAACTTTGTTTGCCGCACCTACCAGTTTCTGTGCTATATCAATAGAATAATCTGGTGTGGCTGGACGAACTACTGAACCACTTGGTGTTGCTCTGCTTTCATATGTTGGTATCTTTGCCATAACTGTCCTTTAATATTTCTTTTTTGAAGACATTTTCTTACCTGTCTTCTTAGCATACGCTTTGGCTTTTTTCTTACCAGCCTTTGTATAACTAAACTTCTTTTTTCCTACCATTGGCATTGTTTGTGCCCTCCTCTTTTGTTAATCGTTTATATTCTTCAAATAGTTTGGTTATTTCATACCAATGAATATCTTTGGCTTTGATTTTCTTGGATTCCCATAACCATGTCATAAAGTCAATCATTATCCCCTCATTCCCCATGATATACCAAAGTCTAACAAGTTGCCCACAGCACGTTGTCTGCCTGATTGTCTATATAAGTCTGCTTCCATATATTTACTGCCCATGTTAGCCAGTGTGTCAAATCTGTCTGCGTAATCTTCATAAGCAAACTCTTTGGCTGTTTGCTCAAATACATCTGTTGGTGTTCCTTCTAAGCCAACACCACTTGCTGAATACAATGCTCGCTGTGCCCCAACTGTTTTTCTTAATCTTCTTTTTCTTTCAACTGCTCTTTCTGCCAGTGCGGCTCCTGCCTGTTCTGCTTGATATGTTGACAGTGCCGCTTGTTGTTCACCCTGTTGAATATTTTGATAAGCAGAATACACAGTGCCTGCCGCCGCTATGTATGGTGCGGCTGTGGTTAGTGCTGTGCCTATTGATGCAAATGCTGGAACTAAAAAACTCATTGATTACTTTCCTTGCCTTTTAAATATTTATGTGCCAAACTTAACCTCTGTTGTCACACCCAAAACTGTGCATTGTAATGGTGTTGATACTGTTAGTTCTACTGTTGGGTCTGTTGAAACACCACCAATGAATAGTTTTTTTGTGCCTGTAAATGGTGATATTGGTGAGTCTAAACTTTGTCCTGTAAATCTAAAACTAATATCTGTGCCATCAATAGTTAATGCTTGTGTGTTATTGACGTTTACCAATGATGAAACTTTGGTTATTTGCTCACCTCTGTATGGTTGTCCATTTAGTTGAACTGGTAAAGTGAGTGTTGTGAGTTTTGATGTGTAGTTGTAGCCAATGTTCACTGCTGAATAGTTGTCATCAAGTGTGATATTACCACCTGTGGCAAATGAACTTACTGTTTTGTCTGCATGAACTATACCATCTGCTTCAATATTCACTGTTTGATTAGCAAACACTGTTAATCCTGTGATGGATGCGTCTGCTGGTGTGTTGTCTACTGGCACATAACCATCTAAATAGATGGTATTTTCAGTTAATCTTTCTAAATGATAACAAGTTATGTCTGTGCCATCATCTTTTTTTCGTGTTCTTTCAACTAGTGCGTATAATCTTTGTGTTTCTGGGTCTGTATCACCATCATTCACTGCTACAACCTTCTTAAACTTGCCATTTGTAGTAAATCTACTCCAACCTGCCACTTGTTTTTCAACATTGATACCAAAAACTGCTAGTTCTCCATTGTTGTTTACTATGAAAACATAGTTTTGATTGGTGTTTTTGTGTGCTCTAACAAACGCAATATCCTGTGGATTGTTCAAAACATCGTGACTTACAATGGTATAGTTCTTTGCATAGTAACCATCTGAGTTAAAATCAAACACAAAGCCTCTAAGTTCTCTACCATTTGCTGAAATAAACATAACTTCGTTGTCAACTGTGGTTGGATTAGCACCATTGTTTTGTATTCCATATTTGGTTTGTAGTCTAATATTAACATTGGTTGGTGTAACTGGGTTACCAGTCATTTCAAACTCACCATC
>Ga0136656_1000203_pt1 | contig 19763 bp, 18 predicted proteins | sample CPBDNA_9_FD_94862 | JGI IMG/M metagenome (GOLD analysis project Ga0136656, IMG submission 94862) | Freshwater to marine salinity gradient microbial communities from Chesapeake Bay, USA - CPBay_Sum_15_0.8_DNA (version 2) | ecosystem: Environmental > Aquatic > Marine > Coastal | place: USA...
AGATAATTTTGATAATCTTTGTTTTCTGGATCAGCAGGAATCCAAAGTCCCTTCTCTGTCTCAAGAATCATTTGATCTGAAACATCATAAGGAGGAAAGGGTGATCTAATTTTTTTATATTGTGCCATGATTAATACTCCGCGCTAAGGTAAACAAAAAGATATCCAACACTTGTCCGAATCAAGTAATTAATTCCAGAGGCTGATGCAACTGGGTAGTAAGCCATAAATTGTTCCAATGCAGCATTTGAAGTGCCGAACCAGGCGACCACCCCTGTTGTTGTCCAGACACCATTGGTGTAGTGGAAATATTGAATATTACTAGTCGCTCCTCCAAAAGTTGCAGTGGGTATTGCACGTTTCGGAGTTATTCTTAGCGTCGGTATTGGTGCATTCAATCCTCCATAACCAGAGCTGACTACGCTTTGCGCTCCCACAGAAATCAATTCAATTCTCTCAAAATATCTTCTGCAGAGTTCCAATTCAACTGAATAAGGCCTTCTTTCAAAAGGCGTCACTTTATCTCCTACTTCAAGTTGAACTCCTGTCACATCAAAAGTTGCGTTTGATGTGGTGTTCCAAGTTGATGTAAAATCAGGAGTTCGAGTTCCAGATGCATAATTTGCCCAAGTATCTGTTGTTACACCACTGTCTGTGTAATTTGTTCCCCAGAAAGCACTGATGTTGATTTCAAGTCCAGCTCCATTATCGTTGTTGAAAGTGAGGTTGCTGTAACCTGGAATTGTCTTTGTGACTTTTGTCCAGGTGTCAGCACTCAGACTTCCCGTGGAGAAAGCATATCGAGATTCGGTGCCATCACTAGTCTTAAGATAACCATAAAACTCTTGAGCAACACTTGATCGAATCCAGAAACTCAGAGTCACATAACTGCTTGTATCAGCATATTTCCATCCAGAGGTGGCAACATTTTGTGCTTCAATTGTCTGTTTTACACTTCGATAATCGGTCGAAACTGTGCTTCCCGCTGTCGTGTTGGCTAATCTGAGGAAGTTTCTATGACCCTCGTCATAAGGACCGCCTGCTGTCAGAGGTTGTTGAGACTGAGTGACAGCACCACCATTAAACTCATCTACGAATCTATCAACCCAAAGTCCAGATGCTGTTGTTGAGATTCCGAAGTCTTCAGAAACCTGACAGATTCTCATGTCTCCATTCATGACCAAGTTTCTGAAGGAGAAAGAACCATTTGATGGATAGTTGTTTCCATTAACAACTAAAGAATTGGATGTGGTAGTTGTCGCATAAACATCTGCTCCTGTGACCGATCCCCCTGCAGAAACTGTGGTCGCAGATACGGTGGTTCCTGAGAGCGTGGCAGCCGTTACCACTCCAGCAGAAACATCCAAATTGGTGACATTTGCAGAAACTGCAGTAATTATACCAACATTAATATCAGAGGGTGGTGTAATTACTGTGGAGAATCCAGCTAAGTTACTAGCATTAGACATTTATACGACCTTTTTAGTTATTTATGAATCAGCAGGTAGAAGTTCATTACCAGCCTCCAACCACTCAAGATATTCAATATAATCTCGATTGGAAGGTGAAGGTGGAATGCAAGCACCATCAGAAATTCTGATGACGCATCCAGATCCTGATTCTCCACCAGGGAACATTGGATCTTGAATTGATTGAGTTGCTTTGTAAGACATTTTTAGAGATCCGCACTAATAAAGAATTTATCCGATGCTGTATTGCCTACATAAGCGTGGCAAGGTTGACCAGCAACATGGTTTCCACCCATGTTGAGTACAAGAAAGACCCTTCGAGACAATCCACAATAAATGTCGGTCACTGAGGTCCAGGATGTCTGACCTGCAGGACTGTTTAAGAAAAGCGTTCCCACAAAAGTCATGGTGGGAATCGTTCTCAAAGTAACTGGAAGGTGAAGGTCCATGATGGCTGATGTTGCCGTTGCGATTCTACCGTACCCAATGTAATCATAATTGTTAGCAAGAGTAAAGCCTGACCTTCCTCCAAGTGCGACAAAATAACGTTGACAAATGGCAAGCATGTCAGCATAACTTCGATGCTCGAAGGGAGTGGCTACGGATCCAACTTCTAACTGAACTCCTGTAATGGAGAAATAATCACCGATTACGCCTCCGACACCAAGGTTAGAGGGGTTGCGGTTTTCATTTGCATAGGTTCCCCAAGTCGATTGAGGAGATCCAGTTGTGTAAGTTGATCCAGTATTTAACCACCAACCAACTTGAAATCCAGTACCATCATCATTGTTGATAACTCCAGCAGTATCCGCTGGAACAGAAATTGTCTTATACTCCCAGGTGGCGGCAGCACTTATATTATATTCTGCACTAAACAGTTTATTACTATTGTCCACTTGAAGAATCTCAACACTCGCATCTCCAGTTTTATTCGATTTGACCCAGAAAGATAAAACTAGTTGTTCAGCAGCAGCGTCTCCAAAAGCTAGATGTTGAAGATTTTGTGCTTCAATACTCTGATAAAGAACTATGTAACCACCAGCAGCAGGACTTGCATCTGCCGTTGTGCAAGTTGCCGTCAAACTAGAGGTAAAACCAACAGGAGAATCAGGATCAGTTTCAATTGTCCAAGTTCCCAAATTGTTTATACCATAAGCCCAACGATCAGCAGTCATATAAGAGCTTACTGATTGTCCAGTCGTTGTTATGCCGCGCTGACTGACTTGCATCTCACCATTATGAATGAGATTCCTGTTGCTCATTGTGCCAGCATTGGGCATCGTAATGTTACTAATGGTGGACACACCAGTAACATTGAAATTACCAGTAACAGTGGTAATACCAACAAGATTTGGACCTGTGCTACCGTCCCTGCTTTTGACTGTATCTACAAATACTTGTGACATTTTTTACCTCCAGTGATTATTCAATGCTTCCAAGTTTAAACAAATCAATCACCAGTTTGCGGTTACCATCAACCGTTACAGAATTGCCAGTTCCAATAATCATGTCTGGTTCTTGAACAATCACATAAGATGAAGTTACACCAGCATTAGCATCATTCAATGTAATGTCTTGTGTAACTGTGACATTTGGATTAATATAAGAGAATGGAGACTTAGCACCATCTGAATAGTTGATGCCAGTTCCAACTCCAGCACTTTCACCACGAATGGTAATGTCAATGGTGTCTCCATTGACAGCAAAGGTGTTGCCAGTACCAATAAAGTTCAGTGTGGTTCCAGAACCAATAAAGGTTCCAGTTGATTGAACTCCAATTTGTGCTCCAGTCAATCCTCCATCAACTGCCAGACTTCCAGTAACTCTTAGGTTACCAGAAAGTGTTTGTGTTGATGCTGCTGACACAATCGCATCAGCAACTCTGAAATCATCAAAGATTTGGAAGGTGAGTTCATCACCAACGTTTGCTGCATTGACCAGAGTAACCGTTGAGGCATCTTCTGCTGTAAAGTCAGTGCTTTCAGATAATCTAATACCATTACGAAAAACACTGATAGCATTAATACGATAACCACCAGCGACAGTGAACAGAGTTTGTCCCTGAGTCGCAATGACACTAATGATTTTAGATGCTACGTTATCAGTTAACGAAATTGGATTTCCAATGCTCATTGGACTTTACTTTTTTTCTTTATTTATGATTCATCAGCAGGAAGGTTAAGCAGCTCCCTAAGCTCCGCCACGGTCAACCCAGCCGCTTCCAGTTTCTGCTCAGGAGTAAGCACTGGAGCGGGTTCGGGTTCGGGGGCAGGTTCGGGCGTGTTGCCTTCTGCTAACCAGGAAAGGTACTCTTGGTAGTCGGTGTTGGCGGGGTCGGTGGGGATGATTGCCCCATCGTTTCTCCAAAGAGAGGTATTCTCAGTGTTGCCCCAGGTGTAAGTAAAAGTCATGGTCAAAGCTCCGCAGATGCTGTCCAGTTCCCGATTAGGGTGTAAGCCTGACCACCAGACACACCAGTAACTGGGACCGACAATTTGATCGTTCTTCGATCAGCTTTTGCTGCCAAGATACTGGTCTTGGCCACAGGCGTACCTGATCCAGTTACGATGGCCCATCCACTGCTCAATGTCCCTGATCCAGCCTCGGTCAAGGTGGGTGTGGCTCGCATTGTCTGTCGTAGGAAAGTTGTGCCAAACAATGTTCCAGTACTATTGCTAACAGGACAGGCAATCAGGTCGCCATCATATGAAGTCGCATCAGAGGCACCTCCAGTCCAGGATTGTTGGTAATACCTCTCACACCTCGCCAGCTCATCGCCGTGGCTCCGGTGTTCAAACAGTGTGGCAACGGATCCAGCTTCTAGTTGGACGCCGGTAATATCAATAAAATCGTTGGTTCCAGCTGTGCCGGAGGGTGTAAAAGTTATACCCATTGCAACTTCTTGCACAGTAGCACCAAGAGTCGCTGTAAATGTATATCTGGTTCTGGTTGTTGTGGGAGTGATAAATGAATTAAGCGGAGTTGCAAGAGATGTCCAAGCTGCAGTGTTCAACGCTGTAGCGCCCTCATCGCTAGCAGTTCCGGTGTAAATATTTACTTGTAATGCACTACCAGAGTAATCAGCTCCAGCTGTAACATAAAATGATAACGTGACAGTTTGCCCAGCTAAATAAGAACAGTTCGCTGACTCAATAATCTGACGCCAATAAATAGGTGAAGTGCTGCTAGAACCGTTAGCTCGTTGCAGGCGGTTGGCAAATGGGAAATCTCTATTACCTGTTGAAACTCTGCTAGTTGTCCACACACTGCCGGTTCCGGTATACCCCCAGAATCTGTCTAGACCGTATGTTCCCGCTGTTGCAGTCCCAACTGCTGTCCCGAATCCAGCGTTCCGCTGGTCAATCCGCATGTCACCGTTGATGATCAGGTTGCGGTTGCTAAGCGGTCCAGCAGTCGGATAGGTAAGACCGCTGATGGTCGATACACCAGTAACATTGAAATTACCACTAACAGTAGTAATTCCAACAATAACTGGACCTCCAGTCTCATCAAGATTAGTAATTGTGTTTACATTAATTTGTGACATTTATTCGACCCTTTTGTCTATTTATGATTCATCAGCAGGAAGCGGTTCGTTGCCTTCTGCTATCCAGGCAAGGTATTTTTGGTAGTCGGTGTTGGCGGGGTCAAAAGGAATAAAGGTGGTTAAACCGTTTTTCAGTAGTTTTACCATTCCCCTGCCGCCACCAACGTGATTAACTTCTTGATACATTCTTAAAGCTCCGCATTAACGTAAACATTGTAGACCGCGCCACTGCCAGTATCTCTAAACCAACCAGCCGTAGTTGTCGGTGTTACTCCAGCTAAGAAAATTGTTCCGCTTGAAGTTACTGCTGGGGCCGCTCGCATAGTTGAAGGCCACAGTGCAGTAAAATTGGTAGTAGCACTTAGGAATGTAACTATTTGAAGGTAATACCGCTGACACAGACTCAATTCCTGCCCGTAGCTCCGATGTTCAAACGGTGTGGCAACGGATCCAGCTTCGAGTTGGACGCCAGTGATGTAGAACGTGGCGCCGTTGGTTCCGACGAGATTAGTCCCACCCGTAGGTCCGTAATAGAACGAAGAGCCCCATGAACCTGCAGTGCCTTTTTGAGATGAACCAGAACCCAAATCCCAATAAATCTGTATTCCAACCCCACTGTCAGAAAGCCACGTCCCAGATGTATCGCCTGGAATTGTTATGGTTTTGTATTCCCATGTGTTGGCAACGCTGATGGTGAAACTAAATACATAGTTTCTGTTTCCTGCACTATTTCCAAGTCCACCGCCAAATGTTCCAGTCAGAGAGCTGCGTGCCCAGAAGGATAATGTGAGAGTTTTGGCGTTAGCTGTTCCCCAGCCAAAATCAGAAGTATTGAATCCCTCGACTTTATGGCTAAAGGTGTAAATGTCCGATGATGCAGGTGCTGTTGCAGCCGAAGAAGTGAAACCAAGATAATGAGTGAATCCAGTTGGCGGTGTCACTGAGCCCGCATTTTGCTGGCAAGAAAACTTTGTTGCCGATGTTCCGTAAATCCACCAGCGGTCAATCGTATAAAGAGCCGATGCCGCAGGGTTGGTCACACTCGCCCCAGCATTGCGCTGATCAATCCGCATGTCACCGTTGATGATCTTATTGCGGTTACTTAATGGTCCAGCAGTCGGATAGGTAAGACCGCTGATGGTCGATACACCAGTAACATTGAAATTATCAGTAACATTGAAATTACCACTAACAGTAGTAATTCCAACAAGATTTGGACCTCCAGTCTTATCACGATTGGTAATCGTGTTTACATTAATTTGTGACATTTATTCGACCCTTTTGTTTATTTATTCAGAAGGTGGTTCATCAGCAGAATCTAGTGTGTTTCCTTCGGATATCCAGTCTAGATAATGTTGGTAATGAGGATTCTGAATGTCTGTGGGAATGTAAAGAACGTTTCCATCTTGGTCTCTACGACAAAGAGTGGTTTGTTCGTCGGGATCAACCCAACTAAAAGTGTAAGTCATAAAATTTGCTCCTTAAAGTTCTGCATCCAGCTTGCAGGTAATTCCTCCAGATGAACCACCCGATGAAATAACAAATGCAGTAGAGTGTACCGTAATGGCATTGCCTGTGGATGTTCCTGATGGAGTTATTCTCATCGGACATAAAAAAGTGTAAGAGAACCCTTGACCGCTGGATTGTCTAACTCCCAGTGCCTGATAATACCTCTGACACTTCGCCAACTCATCAGCATAATTTCTGTTCTCAAACGGTGTGGCAACGGATCCGACTTCTAGTTGGACTCCAGCGACGTACCAAGTTGCGTTCAATGTCTCAAGCAACTGAGTTTGATTTGAAGAACCGATTGCATTGGTGGTGCCCCAAGATCCGGCGGCCTGCTGGAAATTGCTCCCGGCAGTCAAACCAAATCTAACTGACAGTCCTCTTCCGTTGTCAGTAGTCCAAGTACCACCAGTGTCGCCTGGTACAGTGATGGTTTTGTACTCCCAAGTGTCTGCGGAGGCAATCGTGTACTCTGAGACATATGACCTATCTAAAGTGGTTCCATCAGAAGATCCCAGCAATGTTACACAGTAAGTTCCCGTTACACTGCCGCGCACCCAAAAACTAACGGTCACACTTTGTGCATTAGCCGTTCCAAATAAAAGACGGGCAGCGTCAAACCCTTCAATGATTTGCTGAATATTCCACTGATCAGTGGTTCCTGTTGTTGCGTCCGCTGTTGTTACGGTGCAAACAATCGAATATCCAAAATCGTCTGGAGTGACAGCGGTGCTTCGTTGTGCTGAAACAGCACCACTAGTATTGACACCTTGAAGCCAGCGATCAACCGGATAACTGCTACCTGTAACAGCACTACTGCCGCGCTGGGCGATCCGCATATCGCCGTTGATGAGCATGTTGCGGTTGCTAAGCGGTCCAGCAGTCGGATAATTAAGGTTATTAATGGAGGTTATGTATGCAGAAGTAACACCAACTGTTGTTACTCCAGTGATACTGGAATTGCCCGTTGTTCCATCAATAGTAATGGAACCAGTACCTACTGTAAGAATTCCAGTAATTCTTGCATCTCCCTCAACCAAAAGTGCAGTGGTTGCTGTGCCAGTTTTAATTATTGCTCCACTTCTTGCAGTGATGAGACCAACGGAATCAATGTTAGTTACATCTTCATAAGTCAGCGTTCCAGCGATGCTGACATTACCTTGGAATGTGGAAACACCAGAAACAAGAAGGTCTCCACTGATTGTGGTGTCGTTGATAACGGTAAGATTGCCACCAACAGACAGATTACCAGGAGCAGTGTCAACAGTTGTAGCATTAAAAGCCTTATAGGCAACAACCTCAACAACGTCACCATTGACAGCAGCAGAGTTCAGGATGATTGTGCTTCCATCGCTTGCACGATAGTCATATCCCGCGCCACTAACCAGTCTTGAACCGTTCAGATAAACATCAAGATAACCAACAGAGTATCCTGAGGCAAATGTGAACGTTGTCGTGTCAGAAGTTGGTTGGAAGATTTGACGAGCGACTACAGTTGAAGAGTCAGCGGGAGATCTTCCAATATATCCGTTTCTATCTGCCATTAGCTAACTCCTGTGAGGATGCTGAGATTTACATCAATACCATTTGCAACATCACAATAAACTCTTATCTGATCATCTCCCTCAAGAACTGTCTTACCAGTATCAGAAATTACAAAAGAACTTCCAGCAGGAACAGGAATGTCACTTGCCAGTGCAGCAGTGGTGCTGCTACTGTTGTCAAAGACTTCAACTGTCAGACTGACTTGACTCCCTGTGTTATTGGCAAATGTTCCACCAATCAGAATGCTCTTCACACCAGTGGATGAAGTGTATGCCGTCGTCATTCCTAGGAATCTAACGGTCTGATTTGATGCTGCTGAAGTATTTGTTGAATTTCTATCAACAATTACCTGACCTGCACCAATGGATGAAACTCTTGATCCACCAATAAAATGTTGTGTGTCAACAAGGTCATTAACACTAACCAAAGAAGTTGAAATCCCAGTAATGAGATTTGTGGTAACGCCAATAGAACCACTGGTATTGGAAGTTACAATACCTGCTGCTCTTGTTAATGAATTAGAAAATGCTTCTGCCATTGTTCTTTATGTGTTATGGTTATTTATTAACCGCCGAGAGCGATTACAAGTCCAATTGATGCACCTGGTGTGATTGTAACTGTTGCCACACCTGCTGCTGTTTCAGGTGGAACATTAACTGCAATTGCAGTTCCAGTTGTGGAGTTGAAATTGATTTGTGTAATTCCAGCACCAATGAATGAACCTTCAGAACCAACACCAATAGTTGCTGTCAGTTGAGTTGCAATACCAGTGAGATTTGATCCATCACCATAATAAGTGACAATTCCAGAAGCACTGGTCGCTGTAATGACACCAGCAGGGTCACCGACCTTTACTCCATTGAAAGTGGAAATGCCACTTACACTGATGCTTGTGGCACCAATTCCATCAGCGTTGACACCACTAAAGGTTGAAACACCGCTAATGATAATGCTGGTGCCGCCGATCCCATCAGCATTAATGTTACTAAAGGTTGAAACACCGCTAATGATAATGCTGGTGCCGCCGATCCCATCAGCATTAATGTTACTGAAGGTCGAAACACCGCTAATAATGATGCTGGTTCCACCAATGCCATTAGCGTTGACATTGCTAAAAGTGGAAACTCCACTAACAATTAGACGATCAGCATCAACTGATGTGAGATCTGAAGCTCCAGTAACCGTCAGTCCAGCACCGACAATTACTTCAGCGGAAACATTGATTCCACCAGTAACATCAATTGCAGTTCCACCCGCTCCAGCAACAACCTCCAAAGAATGTGTTGTTGCTGTGGTGTTGACACCAACGTAACCTGCTTGACCATTAACGTTGAAGACTGTTCCACCAGATCCAACATCGAGACCGTTATAAGCAGTTAGAACACCAACGAACAGTCCATCAACCGCTGCGACACCACCGTCAACAGCGAAGGTTGCAGCAGGAACGGTAGAACCAACACCAACTTTGTTTATCGTACTGTCAACGATTAGAAGGTCTTCTGCAACCTCCAGACCATTTTTTACGACAAAATTCTTATTGACTGCCATTGGGCTTCACTCTCCACCCGAATGTTTGCTTTGTATTATTTAGGCAACTTCAATCTTAACAGTTGATTGAGTTGTGTTGTTGCCACCCAGAGTTGAGGACACAACAGTCACCGAACCATCGGTGTAACCGCTTCCTCCGCCACCTCCAGAGTTTGTTGTTCCACCTTCTCCACCAACAGCACCATTACCACCTCTTCCACCATCATTTACTCCAGCACCAGATGTGTTTGAGATGGTATAACCAGCCTTGAATCCTCTGATAATAGAATCACTGCTGGTGATGGTTGTTCCGTCAATGTTAACAAACTGGATGTTTGAAGAACTGTTATTTGAACAAGCAGCAACTCCAAGATCTGTCCAATAAGATCCCTTTGAACAAGAGATTGTTCTGCCACCAGCTGGTGCGGTTGCGACCGAATCTCCAATTTGAAGATCAATAGAAGAACCAGCAAGAGTTGAACCAAACACACCATTCAAACTAAGTGTTCCGACAACTGGAGCGATTCCTCCATTTCCTGGCTGACGACCTTCACCATCGGACCCAGAAACATTAACGCCGCCACCATCTCCACCATTTCCTGTGGTTCCAGCATTTCCACCTTGTCCCACAACAGCAATAAGGTTTGATCCACGGTATAAGAAGACTGCTGAGTTATTAGCAACACCAATCAAAGTGTGTTCTGTTTCTTTTGCAACTGTGAAAGTGATTACAGATGTTCCACCCTCCCCTCCAGAGTAAGAACCAGCGTTTGCTCCTTTAGAAGCATTAATTGTAAGTTTTACATTCACATCTTTCTCAAGTGCATAGAATGTGAGAAGATTGTAATCTGAACCCAAGAGGGAACTGGTGATAGTTTGAGCCCCAGAATCCAAATCAAGAGTTGTTGATGCATAAGCGTTAGTGGAAGAGTAACCTTCCAGTTTGATCAGATTTCGAGGAGCGACACCTGTGAAATTAGCAACATTTGAGTATGCCTGAACTCTTCCAATTGCTGTATCCACATAAGCAGAAGATTGAATTGTGTTTAGACCAACAACTGGTTGTTCAATCGTCAGAGTGGTTGATCCTGCTCCGCTCACAAATGGACTTGGTTGATTAAACACTTGAGTGCTATTCAAAGTCCAGAACTGAGTTACTGGAGCAAAGGAATCATCAGACAGAGTTGGAATAGCAATGAATGTTGCATTCTCACCAACAGCAGTTGTCGAATCCTGTGGTTGAGTTGTAAAAGTAATAGTGGGAAAGACAGTCAAAACAACGTTGTCTGAGTCCAATGGACTGTTGATTGCGTTTCCTGTTGATTTTCCTGCTCCAGGTGATCCATAAGCAGAAGAATTATATGTTGCCCTTAGATAATATTCTTTATTGTTGTTCTCAGCAAAATACATGTTGCTGAGAGTGAGAGTCGTGGTTGCAGATCCAGTGATGTTGGTGCCATCACTTAGAGGACCTGAGGTGTCATACCATTGATAAGAAATTGTTCCAGAGTTGGTTGCTCTTTCGCTTTGAGGAAAAGTTGCTGTGGCAATTCCAACAAAGGTTGCAATTCCGGAGACTGCATAAACAGACTCCGGTGGTTGTGAAAAGGAAAGAATCGGACCATTCAGATCCAAAGTAGTCTGAGTGGTCCTGAAGTTGTGGAACGCTAATGGACTCATGAGAAGTTCTGACCTCCAATAACACCATAAAGATTTGATCCACCATCAAATGTCATAAATGAGTAGATGTCCACTGCTCCTGCGGTTGTTGTAACAACAGGTGCAACTCCACCAGGCCACTTGATTGGGATTGTTGATCCACCAGGTGTTCTGATGTCATCAATGTCAACTGCATAACCAGTTGTTGGATCTTGAATGACTTGAACTGTAAATGCTGTTGCTGAGTTTGGCGAAACACCTCTCAGAACAAAGTTTACAATCTCTTCTGTTGTGGTGATAACAAATGTTTGTGCTTTTGATAGATCCAAAGTAATAACACCACTTACACTTGCAACAGTCTTTGGAATGTCATAGTAACTCTTGAATCTTGCATAACCTTCAACATCCAAGGTTGCTCTTGGTGTGGCAGTACCAACACCAACTCCCGTTGTTGCTGTGAGGATTGTTTTTCCAGTTCCAACTTCTAAAGTTGTTGTGGTAACAAATCCAGCGGTGATCGTGCCTGATGAGGATGCGAGACTAAAGTTAGTAATCGTAACAGCACCACCAACAACAGCACCACTATTAAGTGTTACCGTTCCACCCAAAAGAACATCATTGGCAACATAGAGATCAGTTCCGCCTGTTCCAGGAGTGCCAACCGACAACTTGTAGTCTGTACTTGGAACTGTGGTTCCAACTCCAACAATCTTATTTCCTGTGGGGTAGATAAAGGTTGTTCCTTCCCACAAACTGTCTTGTTGAAGATTGGTCAATCCAGAACCATCACCAGTGAAAGCAGTTGCAACAACAACACCATCAACTCTCAGTTTCTGACCATTTGCTGTAGTTCCAATTCCAACTCCATCGGCATCGATACAGATGGAAGATGATCCAGATCCGATCTTAAGTGTGCAGTCACCAGGATCATCAGTTGCAACACCAACTTTATCAAATACAAACTCAGTGGTGCCAGTCTTAATTCCAACTCCACCAAATGGATACCAACCATTATCTGTGGTGTATGTCCACCCAATGGTTCCACCACTTACTGGGTTAGCATTATAAACAACATCACCATAGTTTCCTGATGTTGTTGGTGTTCCAAGTCCAACACTAAAGTTCCTGGAAACCAGTGCATCACCCTGAAGATAGATTGAATTCGCTTCAATTCCTTCAGAGGATGTGGAAGTTACTTTTTGACTGAAGATAACTGGACCATTAAATTCTGATGTGCTGTCGTTATAAGGACCACCATCAACTGTAATTTTAGAGCTTGCATCAATCTCGTCTGTTTTCAGTTGCTCAAGTTGAACTTCACTTGAAAGTGATGAGAAATCTTCACCTGTTACAGTTGGAATTGGTGTGTCAAAAGGATGGGAGTGTCCTGTTGAGCGATCAATTTTTCTATTACCAATGAAGTAATCACCATTGGCATTGAATCCAGCGTAAGAGTTAGAACCACCACCAGCTTCAATCGACTGAGCAAGTCTTTCTTCCGTTTCATTCAACTGATCAGTTTGAAGTTCTGGAAGTGCTGTGGAATAATTACCAGCACCATAACCAGGATACTCAAACATGTGAGCGTTCGCAGTTCCACCAGAAGGTGATCTCAGTTCAATTGGTTGAACTTTGACTCTTCTAACAACTGAGCCGCCATCGTGTGCTGCTGCTGTTGTGCCAAACAAACCTCTAAAGACTGTAACTGGATTACCAGAAACTGTTGACTTGACTCTCAAAATCTCATCGTCAATTCTCAAGAAATCACCAATGTTTAGATCAAAATTAGCGATGTTGGAAATTTCAATCTCTGTAACAGATGCATTGGCAACCGCAGCATTCAGAGTGGTTGTAATTCCAGCATAGATGTTAGTGAATCTTCCACCAAAGTTCTCATTGTTGAAGTTTATTGTTCCATCCTGTGCTGTGAGACCAGAATAATATGCTCTCTGTGTTCCAGAAACTGCAGGACTCAGAGTTGAAACTCCAATGTTAACAACAAAGGTTGTAAGACCAACATTTTGTGTGACAATGAAAGTTCCATTATAAAGATCATCAGATGCTCCACCAAGGGTGATTGCGTTGTCAACTCTCAAACCGTGTGGTTGGACAGTGGTAACTGTGGCAAGTCCTACTGTGGTGTTGGCAACAAAAGAAGAAACATCCAGTTTGGTTCCACTGATATACGCATAAGCATCAACTGTACGATCTGTACCAACTCCAAGAACAGCAGGTCCAGTGACTGTGTTGACTGACGCAACTTGAATCTCTTTTGCAGTTGAGATTCCTGTGATTCTGTAAAGTTGATTATAACTCTGATAAAAATCAGAAGTCACACCAGCAACTCTAATGGTGTCTCCCAAGTTGTCGGAGATTGAAGAAACCGTTACGGTTGCTGTGGTGAAACCAGTTGTGGTTGCTGTTCCGGTAACGTTCAGAACATCACCGACCACATAATTGGTTCCACTGTTCATTACCTCCACAGCGGTAATAGAACCAGAAGCATTTACTGTAACTCTTGCTGTCGCGTTAACACCAGTCGCTGAATTGGTGAGAGTTGCGTTATAAAGATTCTCAGCAGATCCAGTTCCGTTTCCATAACCAGTACCAGCAGAGGTGATTGAAACTGCTGTGATTCGATTCAATCCGTGATCACGATCTGTAAAGATTGTATGAGATGTTCCAGCGGATGTTGAAACAATGTCTGTAATTCCAACACCAATTGTGAACTCGTGATATGTCGTGTCAACTGCTTGTTTGGTAAGACTGTTTCTTGGTTCATCCACAACAACGGATCCAAGCAACGAAGCGTCAGCATAAGTTATTGATGAATTTGGATCAGACTTAGGGTTATCTCTGTCAATTTGAGGATAAAGGTTTTTAACAGGAGCATTGAAGGCAAACTTATCTGCGTCATTAAAAGGTGAGATAACAGGAGTATTTGTTGAGTCAAGAATGGTCAGATAATAAACACCATCTTGAATTCCTGCAACATAAGGAACAACGTTTTCAACATCGTAAACATAGAGGTTGTGTGAATTCTCAACTCTCTGGAAAGTTGGAAGTGAAGTGGTTCTGCTTGAAGTGTTATTGTTAAAAGCACCTGGATCATCATAAGTGTTTGTCACTGTGAACTGGTTCGCACTTGCGATTCCAGTAACTGTGAAGGTTCCATTAAAACCAGAGTTACCAATCGCAGTTGTGTTGTTGGTACTGGTGACATTAACAACCTTTACTTTTGATCCAATTGAAAGGTTGTGGGGAAGTTCTGTGGTGTAAGTTGCCTCATCGCTGCTCCAGTCTGCCTTACGAATGAAACTAAAGTTTCTCATCTCAGTGAAGTTACTCATTGAGACAGAAGTTGGACTGAACTGAAGGGCAACTTCGGTGTCAGTCGCACCAGTTACACTGTTTGTTTCTTGAATAACATAATCCTTCTGAGGTGCTCTTGCTGAAGTGATTCCACTTCCAGATGGGACAACATAACGAGCACGATAAGTTCTATCAGCCAGAGATCTGTTGTCTGGAGTTCTTGTCAGATAAGTTCTTCGAGTGGCATCTCCAAGTTCAGTTGTTCCCAGAGAAACCAAAGTTGGATAAAGTGAATTGTCAGTTGCAGCAGTTGCTACCTGAACATACCATTGTGATTGTGTGGAATCCCATTGGATTGGGTGTCCCAAATCTCCTGCTCTCTTATCGGAAACACGAGATTCAACTTTCAAATCACCACCAAGATTGTTGATGACCAATTCATTTCCATTAATTGCATCATTATATGAGATGGCAATCTGAAGTTGATCAGCATTCAGACCATCAGTGATGGCAAAGTACACTACATTATTTTCCAATCCATTTGGAAGACGAGCATTATCAGAGATGATTCTGATTGATTCTCCATTGATGAATTGGTGATTTTCCTTAAAGGTCAGAGTGTTAGACGAAATGCTGTTTCCAGTTGATACATTTCTTCCAACTTCTGAAACTTTAACAGAAGTAACTTGATTAGAATCCCTATGCGTGTTCGGCATAACGATTCTTGCATAATAATTGGTGTCATTGATCGTTGTGTTCAGACGATCATTTTCTTTTGCACCAACTCTGTATCCCTGAACAACTGTTTGTGGTTGAGAATTTACATTTGTTTGTTGGTGAAGATAAAGTCTTGAAGTTGATCCAACTCCAACTGTTTTCTCAATATCGATCGCGTCAATTTCAATGTTAACATCCCTAGCAACATTTTGTTCAGGTGGAACGATGTGCGAAATATAACCAATGTCATCTCTTGTGTAAGCAGTGTCTTTGAATCCCACTGAATACAGTGAGTTCTGACCCATGCTGGAGTTGCAGTTCGATGCTGAGAAAGAACCACCACTCTCGGTTACAAACTGCTGTGAATAACCAATACCATAGGTTGATATAACCTGTACATATGCTTTGTTGGTTGCTTTAACCAGGTAGTTGTAATAAGAAGGCTTATAAACTGCGTTTGGATCGCTGCTCAGATTAGAGACAGAGGTGGAATCATCAAAAGTTCCAGTCGTTGAATTAAATCTGAGGAATGCATTTTCATCATTCTGCAGACCGACTCCACTAAACTCATTGACCAAAATTGATTTGAATCCACTAACCTTAGAACCATCTGCCAAGATTCCACACAATCCATATTTTGTTCTTGTGAGAATGTTACTCAGATAAGGAGAGGAACTTGTTGTGCTGTTAACCAACAACTCAACAGCGGTTCCAGAGGTGGTTGGTGATGCATCTGATGGAACAGTTGGGACCTCATATTTGAATGAGAGAGTTCCATTCGCATTGGCAATGACAACATCAGTAACAGTGAAAGTTCCGTTATATGTGTTATCAGTTACACCACTGATAACAACATTGGTATCGACTTCAATTCCTTCAACCTCGTTGGAGAGGGTGACGGTAACAACAGTGGAAGGTGTTACACCATCTCCAGAAGTAATGGTACTGATTCCTGCTCTTCCTGAGATTGGAGCAACAATTCTGTACTCATCAACCTTGGTTTGGAAATCAATTCCAGAACTTGGATAATTTGGAGAAATCTCACGACCAGAGATTGGACCATAAAACAGTCCAACTTTTTCATAATAAATGTCCAGATCTGTTCTGGAAGTGTAGAAATTCAGATAAGAATCTTCAATGTCTGTAGCATTTACACCATCAGCATATTCAAATGCTGTGAGTTTATGGTGTGAATAATTTGGAACAAAAGTGGATGTTCCATAATTTTTATAAACCGTTCCGTAAGGATCACCATCAAGAATGGTAACCCCCTCAATATAACAACCACCAGTCAGACGGAAAACAGCACTTCTTCCAATTGTGGTGTCACCAGGATCTGGAACGTACTTTGGTCTGATTTTTGTCTTTCTTGGATCAGATCCAACGATAGAAACTCCACGAGGAACAATAACGCCACCATAGACACTGTTCAGTTTGTAAAGAACATTATCGTCTTCTTCGAGGTTAAAGTTTGATGAGGAAGAGATTTCACCAAAGTTAGACGAAGTTGCTCCACTTCTCAATATAAAATTACTTGATCCGTCAGGAATCCAACCAGGTCTGTTATCTACAACGTAATCAGCAGGTTCAAGAACGATGGTTGTTTGAGCAAATCTGTCGTTGTCTTGCCCAACTTGATATGAAAATCTCGCTGCTTCAATTAGTGCCCTTTGAATGGTAAGAAAGGGACGCGCTGCCGAGTTCCCAGTATTCTCGAAACTGTCAGTTGAATCTAAACCATTTGGACTAACGTAAAGAACATTTCCTTGAACGTTCTTCAGAAAATTGTCAAGGCGACTTAAAGGCATTTCCTTACAACCTGCGCTCGGTGCTACTTATGAGTTATTTATCGCATAGCAAAGGGCACTCAGTTTCCCGAGTACCCCTTAGCGACTTCCTTCACACGCATTATTTATTGCCATACTTTTCTTGTTTCCATAAAACTTTTAATTGTTTGTCAAAAACCATTAGGTAACGATGTTTTCTGGTTCTGTCTCTCCACTCCCCATCAGCATCCTTTACTGGTCCACGAGAATGTTTAGTTCCATCAGCATAATAAAAGTCTTTTTTGGATGCTGTTAGACCGTAATATTGAAAGTTACAAGCCCTGTAAATTGTTCCACTGTGGTGACGAGAATCAGCATAACTAAGAATAGCACGAACATTCACGTCTTTACGAAATCTCTTTATGCAGCGACTAACAAACCAAGAAGTAATGTTGTATTCTTCTTTTTGAAGTTCTGGGTCAACACACAACCTGGAAAGTTCAAATAAACCTTTTTGTTCATCTCTTTCTAATCCAAATGCTCCTTTAGCTACTTCTGGAACTGGGATTCCAGTAAAGATACAAACAGCAAGACACCCGCCAATTCTAAGGGGACATTCCCAGTCAGTGCGCTTGAAAAGTCCATAATTATACCCTGATTTGAAGTCTTTCGATTCATCTTTTAGATAATGATGATTATAAAGTAAACTTTTAGAACTTTCTTTATCTATTTTATCTACGTAAAAATCACTCTTCACTGAAATCTTTTTTAAGAATAAATTCAACCGTGTTTGCCACATCATTCATCGCATCTCTGAGGTCGGGTCTTTGACCAGATTCCATCTTAATGATGGGTCTTTCGTCTTGACAGAGAGTCCATCTCCATTGACCCATGTGTTGACAGTACCAGAGATTGATTTTCATAAGTTAAAACAACCAGAGTTGATCTTCTTTGGAAGGATTATATGTCTTAGGATGAAACGCACAGTACTCATTAAATGTAATCTTCATTTCCTTTTCTGTCAAGTTGCAGTTCTTAGCAGCAGTGGGAACATTCCACTTTGCCTTGAACAACATCTCCATTGACTTTCTTGTTTCAGGTCTCATTCTTTCTCCACTTAGTTTCTCTGCGATCGTAGTCCCATCCACCAATCAGGAAGAACTCATTGTTTCCTGGATAATCATCAGGACTGTCACCCTCATAAACCACATGAAGTTTTTCATCGTGATCGCAAGGATTGATCCAACGTGCTGCCCAAACTTCATAATAACAATGAATGGTGGAAGCATTTCCAGACTTAACTTTGATCCTCTTACCCCATTCAATTCCCTCAACAATCAAATCCTGAGAGGTTCCAATCTGTGTCAAAGTGACAGTGATTGTTTCTGGATCAACCAGACCCTCCCAATACTCAGGAAGATTGATGATGTTCGTGTCCTTCATAGTTCCACGAACGTAAATGCCTGCCTCTGGACCTTCAGCGATGACGTGGCGAACACGTTTCTTCTCGTCCTTCCAGTGAGGAACGTCAAAGGCACCACCAATGGCTTTTGCTGTCGTTGCACTCCCGTTGAAGATGGGGGCAGTCATGTCAACAGTCGCAATGACTGACCCCGTTGTCTCAATGTCTCCTGTGATGTTAATCGCTCCTGCACCACTCAACAGTTCATTTAGTTGAATTCGATCAACCTGAAAATAAGAGTGATAATAAAGGGGACAAGCATCTGCAGGATAATCCGTATCACCCGTCATCGCTTTCAGGATGAAATCATATTGTTTGTTTGGGGAACCACCAACAAAACTGGTACAATCCTTATTTCCAACGCTTCTTGTATCAAATCCGCTGTAAGTCATTATGAGTTCTCCTTAACCTTAACGTCGTAGTGATAACCAGAGATTGAATATTGATCGTTATTACCTGGATAATCTGCTGGTGTTGTTCCTTCATATTCAGGAATAAGTTTTTCACCATCTTTTCTCTCAGCAAAAATGTGATAGAAACAGTGAATGGGAATCGCACCATTTGATTGTAACACAATCTTATCTTCTTCTATTCTTTTTACGATCACATTTTGATGAGCACCAATGGGTGTCAGATTAACAGTGATTGTTGTTTTGTCAACAAAGTCCTTCCAGTAAGAAGGAAGTTCAATTTCATTTGTGTTCTTTACTTTACCACGTATATATACGTCATTGTAAGGTGCTTCTGGGCAGGTGTGTCTCAGACGATAACCTTCCTTACTGGGGTGTGGGATATCGAAGTTCTTTTTCGCAGACAGAATATGTCCACCACAGCGTGACATCACTTCACCCTGAGCAATCAGATTTCCACCAACATTTACATTTTGATTTGTGTCAACTGTCCCCATGAGGGCAGTATTACCAACCACAGCAAGATCATATGGGTTGTTAATACCAGTGCAAAGAGTGCCAGGGATAAACGGTGTTGGTGATTCACTGTTACTTACTCCAGAGATCATTACAGTTGCCCACACATTTGGGAAACCTGGAGATCCAGTGATGGTTGGTCCTTCAATGTAAGCAGAACCACGAATCTCTTGGGGTCCTCTTCCTAATGCTTCTGGTTTCCCTTCACCAACGAAGAGTCTTTTGCCAACGTATAAATCAGGTACCTTCATTGTTTGTTTTGCTCCTCGTTTGTTGATCCGCCTTTTGATCCAATGACAGATGTTGCTCCATCAGCCATGTCAAC
>Ga0136656_1000207_pt1 | contig 19648 bp, 16 predicted proteins | sample CPBDNA_9_FD_94862 | JGI IMG/M metagenome (GOLD analysis project Ga0136656, IMG submission 94862) | Freshwater to marine salinity gradient microbial communities from Chesapeake Bay, USA - CPBay_Sum_15_0.8_DNA (version 2) | ecosystem: Environmental > Aquatic > Marine > Coastal | place: USA...
AGACTTCGTTCAAGAGCTATCAAAGATTCAAGATCAATACTTCGATGCTCTTTGGGAAAAAGCAAAGGACAATAACTGGATGACTGGTTTTGACTCTGACGAACACGCGAAGGATTGGCTCTTTGATTACATTTTTAATGGAACTGATATTGGTTCTAGGCAACACGAGCAAACCCTTAGTGAATATTGCGGGGCAGATTGGTTATAATAATATGAAACATGTGTTATACATTGGTCAACCATATGATCCGCTAGAAGAAGTAGATATTCAGAATCGAAAGAAGGTAGGAATTACTCAATCGCGCGATAAGTTACCTATTAGAGAAGGACAGCTTAAGCGAGACGCAAGTACGATTATGCCATTCGGTTATGTCGTAGTGAAGGCATGGGAATTCAAAGAGGAAGTTGCGAGTGATGTAGAAAAACTCATTCATAATATTCGACAACCTTACGCAGGAGAATGGATCTTAGATGAAGACCTATCACTCGTTGACGCTGTAACAAATATCATTGATAGTCTAAAGTATGAATCGAACGAAATTGATTTAGGCGAATACACAGAAATCAAAGAAGTGAAGAAAGCACGTCAATCAAATTCTTGGGCAAAGCTTGAGAGAGAACTCTATGATAAGATTGGTGAAACCAAATTAACTATCGACACATGGAAACGGTTCAAACCCGTGGAAGGAACTCTAAAAGAAGATGGTTACTATGTTGATGGCGTTCGTTATAATACCATAGCAAAAGCATGTAGAGATTTAGTTGGAAACTCAAGCTATTGCTATATCGCATTTAAAATCAATGGTAAGAATATTACCGAAGTAATGAAAGAAAACGGAATCGACGTGATTGAATAAATTATGAAAAAAATCAAAGTACTCAGAGACGCATATATAACATATACCAAAGTTATTTGGAATGTACCCGTTGAATATGATGGAAACAAATATGTCATTGTTATGAATGAAGATGACAATGGAGGTGATGTAACATTATATTACTATGATAAAGATAAGCGATATTTTGTGGGAGAAGAGGTGAAAGGTTATCTTGCTGAACAGCTCTATGAAGAAGTCATCGAGAAAATGTCCGAAGCTGGTATCATGTATTCTGGTGTAAAGGAAGGCGATGAAGTTGAAGTAGAATGAACGGTTATCAAACATATCAAATATATCAATCTCTAAAACTTCACTTTACTTCAAATTACGATGCTGTAAAATATAATTTTAAAACCGCGGTTCGACAGGATACGTTTGAGCGACGACGCGATAGATACTTTTTCGAGAAACTTTCTCGAAAGTATAAGAAAGAAAATCTTATTCATTACTTTACTTCTAATCTTATCCAAAATCCAAGTGCTTGGATCGGTGATATGTCAGAAAAAGTCTATCATGAATATCTTGCTCGATACGATAAACTAACATATATGCTTTCACAGGATATGAAACTTATGGCAGAAAAAAGCTATTCGTTTGATGAATTATGTAAACCATCTACAGATAAATCGACTAATCCTCTTCTTGAAGCACTCAGGACTGCCGAGATTCAGCTTGAATCGGTAGTGCTGGTAGATATAATGGTCAACTTTCTTAATCGCCTGAAGAGTGATCTAAGTGATCCTCTTGGGATTAATGCCACACAGATTGATCTACTTCTTAAATACAAATTGATCATGATGCAAATGTCTTTACCTCATACCAAAATGAAGGAAAGAATACTTAACACCTTTACACAATAATAATCTTGGTGTATAATATATAAATAACAATCGGTTTAGGAGTACTAAACTTATACAAATAATACGTTGTTATATACTGAAATACAAATAAAATACAAAATAATATATGTCGTTCCAAACATTGAAACAAAATCGTGAAGCTGCTATCTCTAAGTTGGTAGCCGCTTCTTCTTCAGACAGTGAAAAGAAATCCTATGGCGATGATCGCATGTGGAAGCCTACTGTCGATAAAGCCGGAAATGGTTACGCTGTTATTCGCTTCTTACCAGCAGGTGAGGGTGAAGATCTTCCATGGGTACGTTATTGGGATCATGGCTTTAAAGGTAGCACTGGTCGTTGGTACATTGAAAAGTCTTTGACATCAATTGGCCAACAGGATCCCGTTTCTGAACTCAATTCACAACTCTGGAATTCAGGTCGTGATGAAGATAAGGAAATTGCTCGTCAACGCAAGCGTCGTCTACACCATGTCTCAAATATTCTAGTCGTATCTGACTCGGCTAATCCTGAAAATGAAGGTAAGGTATTCCTTTATGAGTACGGTAAGAAAATCATGGATAAGATCATGGACGTGATGCAACCTCAGTTTGCTGATGAAACTCCAGTCAATCCATTTGACTTCTGGGGTGGTGCAAACTTCAAGCTCAAGATTCGTCAAGTTGAAGGATATCGTAACTACGATAAGTCTGAATTTGATGCTCCTTCTGCATTGTTTGATGGTGATGAAACTCGCCTTGAAGAAATCTATAACAAACTCTATAAGCTAAGTGAATTCACCGATGCTGAAAGCTATAAGTCTTATGCAGAGTTGAAGAAGAAACTCTATGAGGTGATTGGTGAAGCAGATGTAGCAAATACATTTACACCTAATCAAACGGTCGAAATGAATACCACTAAGGAACCTACACTTGATGCACCAACTCCAGTTGATACACCATTTGATGACGATGATGGTCCAAGTGATAGTGGAGGCGATGAGGATACATTGTCGTATTTTGCACGCCTAGCCCAAAGTTAATAGAATAAACTAAAAAACTAACTAGAAGGAGTGGTCTTAATTGGCCACTCCTTTTTTTATCCTCCAACAGCAACTAAACCTTCATCCATCATATTTCCTTGATGGAACGTGGTTGCAGTGTTTGTTTGTGAATTATCGACCTGATAATTGTTGTTGATAATCGTTGGTCGACGTCCACGTCTTTCAGCTTTCCTGTCTGCATTTTCTTTTTCTATTGCGGCCATTTCAGCACCATTTTGCGCAAGCTTTGATCTTAATTCTTCAATTCTTGCTACAGATTTTGCACGCCCTTTTTCTTCTCTGCCAAAATACTCATCGTCTCCTTGTTGAGAACGATCAATGCGGGCTTGTTCTTTTTCAATTTCCGCCCGGATCTCTTCATCACTTTTACTAAATGGATTTAACTTATTAAGAAATCCAGTAATTTTTTCAAGAGGCGCTGAAAAGAATTCCTGGATTCTTTGCCAAACTGATTTAATTTTATCTAATAAACCCGTTTCTTCTTCATTTCCAAAGATATCACTTATTAAACCTTTAAAAACTTGTATAGGAGCGAATAAAAATTGTTTAACACTTTCAAAAATTCCAACTAAAGCTGTTTTAATTCCTTCAAAATCTAATGTAAATACAGCCTTAACAAGATCTATATAACTAGAGAAAAATCCTGTTATACCACCCAATATATCATCCATATAACCTTTAATAGCATCTCCAGTATTATCAAGTCCTATTAATCCTAGCAAAAATGACGATATGTTAGCACCTAATTTTAATACACTACCAATAAGAGCATCAAATACACCTATAACACCTTGTTTAAGACCTTCAACAATTCCGCCTTCTTGATATCCTTTCATAAAACCTTTGAAAGCAGCAAAGGCAGCAATGATTACGTTAATAGGCAAGAATAATCTTCCAAGTAATGTACCAAAAATCTTAGCATTACTTGCAATTTTTATTATTGCTTTGCCAATAGGACCTTTAGTTACTTTAGTAAATCCGCCAGTTATTGACATAAAAAGATTTTGTATTTTCTGAATGCCGGCTCCTAGGACTGGTACTTTCTTAAGAAACTTAAAAACCTTAATGGCGAAGTCGCCAATTGGCTTTAGTTTTTTACCAACCGCACTAAAAATTTCTTTTAATTTGTTTGCTACATTGGTGTTTAAGTTTTTAACAAATCCTTTAACTTTATCAAGTGCAGGCCCGGCACCTAAACCCCTTAATAATTTACCTAATTGATTAAAGTAGCCTTGAAAGAATCCAATTAAAAAGAAAGGTACTTGGAATAATACCCTACCAAGCGTTTTTAAGAATCCAGAATATTTTTTCTCCTCAAACTCTTCACGTTTAACTCCCTTTCCACCTTTCCTTTTTAAAGCAGCAAGCATTTCCCTACGATTTTCTTCATCTTGCAATTTATTGCCCATCATAAACGCTGTTAACGTTGAAATGTCACGTTGCATAAGTTCGGTAAGACTTATTATTATGTTTGAATTTCTAGTTAGAATTTGCGCATTATCTACTTGAGCTTTTTGCTCGATTAAATCTCGATTTGCTTGGTTTTCAGCAGCGATTGCTGCCTTTTTAGCACTTACTCTTTGAAATCGTGCTACAATTTGATTAAATATAAAATCACGTCTACGATAGAATTTTTCACGCTTAACCTGTCTTGCTTCAATCTCCTCTTGTTGTGCCTGTGACGCGGCGAGTTCTAAGATAACCGCGCCAAGAGCTTCATTCTGAGCGTTAATCTTACTAAACTGGCTGCGGCTAACATTAAGTTGCTCTTGTGTTAAACCAGCAATCTTTTCATTAGCAGGATCTGATGGGATTTGATTAGCCATTTTGTTTTCTTATTCTTTCGTTTTCTTCTTTTATATATTGATCTAAGAGTGAAACATATATTTGCCTTTCCCAAGGAAGCATGTCATCAAGCTCCGATAAACTATATTTATGGTGTTGGACCATAGAAAAGTTGGTTTGATAGTGATTTTGTAAAGAATCATGGGAAAGGCCTAGATAAAAAAACTTTGTAGTCCTACTAATTCGATTTCATTATCGTGGCCACACTTAGAACATTTGAATTTAACGGTGTGCTTAAGCATTGGCTGATTTTCAATGAACTCTTGAATTTTTTCAAGATGAGAATGACTTAAGTTATCAATAAACTCAGCCACTTCCTTTGGACTTGTTTCACTTACTTTATAAACGTTATCTGCATCATATATTACATCAATAACAGCAGCAATCGCTTTAGTGAAATTTTCTGAATTAGTAACATTGGTAAGTGTTTCAACTTCATCAATTGAAACTTCCTTTAGTTTTATGCCTACATTTTCTGTAAGCTTTATATCTGTTTCAGGTTTCTTTTCAGGATATACGACTTCGATATCGTTAAGATTTATTTCGACAGTGTTGTATTCTCCGCATTCTTCACATTTAAATTGTATCTCTGCTGTTTCTCCTACACTTGCTGCTCTTAGTTTTAAGAATATATGCTCAATATCATATGTAGTGCATTTACTTGGATTTATCTTATTGAATGTACAAGCTTTAATAATATCTTTAAGTGCTCTTAGCATAGCAGCACTGTCGTTCGACTCCTGAGCAATCATAAGAATCTTTTCTTCTTTGACAAGAAAAGGACGGTAATCAACCTTTTCTCCTGTAGAAGGTATCGTTGTGCTATAGGTTGGTGTTTCTAGTTTTGGTAATGTATTCATAATAATTTAATACTTTTAGTTTATTTAAATAATCCTCCAATCGCGTTTTTGATTCCGCCAAGAGTTGAGGATATTCCTCCGGCAGGTTTGAAGTCATCATAAGTAAAAGTAATTGATAAACGTTGTGTTGCATCGCTACTTTCATTGTTTAATTCTACACTATTCATAGTAATAGGATAAGCATTTTGAAGAGTTACACCATAGATGGGCACATTCTTCTGATTTAATTGTTGGATAGTGATATCTGTTTTATAGACACTATCGTAGTTTTTTAGATACGTTTCTTGATTGATTGGCAATCCCATCCACTTATCAAACATCTTTCTTATATAATAATCATTTGTTAAATGAAATTCAAATTCTACATCTTCATTAAAATAGCCAGTTGGATGTTTAACCGATTGCGCAAATCCATTAAAAGGATTATCAAGTGTTTGTATTTGTCTACCCGGTAAAGAGCAACGATTACATAAAAGCGCGATATCTCTTGGATCATTTATTAATGAAGAGGCTTTAAAATCTCCAGATAAAGCTGTAATAGCTATGTTTTCAAGATCAATGTTAAGTAGTGATTGTTGCGGCGGCCGCATAAAGATTAAGAACCTATTTGTTCTAGCCAATCCTCCATGCTTACCAATAGTAGATTTAAAATCGTCAATCGTTGTAGGATTGATCGTTTTATTTATTTTGTTTAAAAGACTCATATCATTTTACGCGTTTCGACCCAAACTTGGTTTTTATTCTTTTTCTTAAAGTTTTCAGTGGGCATAAATAAAATTGTTTCCCATTCACTTGCGGGTACTTCAACTATATTAGAGCGAACGTGTTTTGTTAAATAGTGTTTAAAGCATGGGCCGTACATGCTAAGTTTAGAAGCACCTTTTAAAAGATTATATGATAATCTTAAACGAGTGGTAAGATCATACTTCTTATTTGTAGAATAATCCGTGAGTCTATCAAAAAAGATTGCTCGTTGTTTTGGAGGTAAGTAGTGTAGATTAAGACCATAAAAACCACCCTTCGCCTTTTCCACCATAAAGATAAGAGGGAATCTATCATAATAAGGTAGCGTCTTTTTATGTTTCGGGTCATAAAAATACATGAACATACGACCAGGCAAAGGACGAGAGCGTAGTTTTAAATTCTCGTCCTTTAACAAGGTTTGACGATTTACCGTTCGCATTCCTTGCAATTCTTTTTTGAACCACTCTAAAGATTTTTTCGTGTTCTTTTCAACTCCAGCTTTAAATGCTGTCGCCTGTAATTTGTCTATGTATGAAACTGCCATTCTATAATCTATTTATAACTATGTTAGCAACTTTATACCAAGAGAGCGAAGAGTTTCCTCATGCCAGACTTGAAATTTCATTCCTCTTTTATGCGCAAATGCTTGGGCTGCTTCCCATTTAGATAAATTTTTAGCGTATGTCATCACCTCGTTCAAATACTTCTTTGTCTTACGTGATCTTTCCTTTGGAGGCACTGTCTGTTTCTTTGGCTTGATCTCAATCAAATAACAACTTCCATCCTTCATTCGAATAAAAAGATCTACAAAATATCGATGCATCTTTCCATCTGTTTTACAACGATATGGAACTATTACTGATTCGCTACTCCATCCAATAATGTCTTTATTATCATCGCACCATTTGAATGCTTGTCTTTCCCACAATGATCGATACTTAATTGTTGAAGGATTGCCTTCATACTTTTTAATATTTTTTGGATTATATCGTCCTGAATATGCCATACGTTTTATTATAAATAACAGTAAAGGTATATTTATATATGATTGGACAAATAAAAAAACTCATCGGAAAAGAAATCTCAGGCGCTGTCGATTCAATAACAAGTCAATTAGGTTTAAACAATTTTGCTGGATATAACTCAGGCGCTGAGGGTCTTATGTATCCACTTGAATTGCGCAATCAAACAAATCGACCTTGCATTGAGTTTACGGCATATGATACATCTTCAGGAGATGTACAGCTTAAGACCATTTGGTTCCCATGTCCTGCGGGAATTGAAATTAACGATCAAGCGTCATATAATACGATTGATCTTGGCGCACTCGGTGGTGCTTTAAACACCGCACTTGAAGCGGCAAAGGGAACTGAAGGGATTGGAGGAAAGGCAAGTGCAGTAGGTAAAAGTTTAATCAATCAAGTAAAATCAGCAAGAGCTGGTGAGATTTCAGCGCTTGCCGGAATGGCACTTCCTGGCTATGGTGATAAACTGCAGTTTAAAGCAAAAACAATTCTGAATCCAAATACAAATACAACTTTTACTGGTAACAATATTCGTTCCTTTAGCTTTTCTTTTAAAATGATTGCTCGTTCTGAAGCAGAAGCAAAGGAAATACAACGTATCCATAAAACATTTCGTAAGTATGCATACGCTGATTCAAATGGCAACCAACAGAATCTTACACTGAGGTATCCACCAGTCTGGCGTATTCGTTTTCTGGATGGACAAAAGAATGAGAATAAGTACATTCCTAAAATCTATTCCTGTTATTTGCAAGGAGTAACATCGACATTTAACTCAACCTCACCTACTTTCCATACAGATGGATCACCGCTTGAGGTTGATGTAAATATTTCATTCCAAGAAACAAGAGTACTTACACGATTTGATATTGAAACAATGGGTGATGATGAAAATCGCGGCATTGGTTCTGATGGACTTGCCACTGAACAAAATACAAGTGAAGCCGATCTTGCTCGATTAAATGAACAAGTAGCAATATGGGAAACCGCGAACAAATCAAACGAAAGTAATTAATCATGTCATTCTTTAAAAATTTTCCAACAAGACAGTTTGATCTTAATGAAACTGGTGATATTATTAATGTCAAAGATATCTTTCGACACGTTGATGTCGATGATCTTGCGGTTGATTCATTTATTTCTTATACGTATTATGATATACAATCGGGTGAAAGGCCCGATGTTGTATCGCAGAAACTATACGGAACAACCGACTTCTATTGGACATTCTTTATACTTAACGACTTTTTGAAAGAAGGTATCGGTGCATGGCCAAAGTCTGAACAGGAGCTTGAAAGATATATTGCTCGCCAGTACGATGCTTGTTCTATTCTTCAGATATTACCAGGCTCGTTTAGTGAATCGTCCGGTCTTTCGCCAGATAGTGGTAATACCTATTATCGAAATACTTTCCTTGGACTGGATCTCAATCATCCTTATTTAAGACTACGCCGAGCAGGAGATTCAAATGCATATGCTCTGGTTGATCGATTTGATCCTGATCTCTTTCAATTATATGTACATAAGGTGTCAAATCCAAGTGTATTCTTTAATACAACTCAGAACTATATACTCGAGACATATAATCCTTATTATGCTCAGAATCCAATGCATGAATCGGTTGAAGAATTGAATGATGCTTGGCTTGAAAAGGCGCTTATCTGGGTACAAGAAGGATATCAAACAGTGTATGACTACTTTGTTACGAATGTTGCGGCCGGTCTATCACGACGCGAGTATCTACGAGAGTTTGAAAGAGTATGTCTAGGCTCTGAACTCATTGGCTGGGAAGTCAATACAGTCTTCGAAAAGGGCCGCAATGCTCACGTGTCATACGCAAATACTGTCACGGAAGAACCTCTCACAGCATATGATGTCTATCGAGGACCATACGAAGTAAATGGAACAACACTCTACGGGCCGGGTGTAAATGGATTGACTGTACAGACACGCTACGAAGCCGAAGTCGAAAAGAACTTTGCAAAGAGAAAGATACGAGTCGTAAAAAAGAGTCAGATCAATGCCTTTGTTGAAGCATATAAGAAACTAATATAGGATGAGCGGAGCCGCACATAATCAGAATACAGACGCCAAAGGGAATCGTTTTAATCCATCGGCATACCATCTCGAGAATATCGAAATGGTTAACCATCGCGGAGAGAGCAAGTTCATCGAAAACATGGTCGTGAAATTCTCTCTATCCGAGAGTCTGTATAGTCCATCATGTATTCTCTCGTTGAGCATAAAAGATAGTAATAACTTCTTTGAAAGCTTTCCTTGCATCGGTCAAGAGACAATCACGATTCGATTAAAGCAAAAAGAACATAATACAGACATCGAAAAGAGCCTCGAACTCAAATTCTTTGTACAAGATTATCCGACATATGGCCGAGCACCGAAACAAAATCATACTCAAGTCTATCGGATAACAGGTATATCAGAACAAGCTTATATCTCAAGTCATAAGAAGATCTCTCGTAGCTATGAATATCAACAGACAGGGAAGATTATATCAAACATATTAGAGAGGGACTGTAACCTTGCGTTGAGTAAATATGCCTTTAGCGGAGAGACAGAGAGTAAAATAAAGTGGAACTGTCCTTATATGACTCCATTCACTGCACTCGAACAGATAAGAGCTCGGAGCTATGATTCATCGGGCTCTCCGTTCTACCTTTTTCATACGATATTCGACCGCATGAACTTCGTATCACACAGTGCTATGGTAAGCGAGCCAGTGTACCAGACATACTTCGATGCACGTCAGTTCTCTTCAGATCCTAATACAGCGAAAGACTTCGTCGAACGTGCTACACGTATACTTGAATGTACATCGAATATACACCAGTCGAAGATCGAGCAGAGTAGAGCTGGTGCATATGCTTCGGAGAACTATAGTCTTGATTATACGTCAAAGGATTATTCGCAGAGTGTTTATACTTATAAGCATGATGATATAAGCACGCTCGAAGAGAATCCGACGATCTCTGAGAAGTTTGTTTTCTCTGATGGTGTGAATACTCCGGTCAAAGGTGCAAAAGATTTTACCTCAGCGCATGTCGAGTATATACCAATCAATAGTGGCGCTTATAAGAATGAGATACAAGACCCGACTGATACAGGTCTATTATATAACGATCTAACAAAGAAGTCGATTGCAAAGTTAAATAGTTATCGCGCGATTGCAAATAATGTCACACACGATATTACTCTCCATGGTGATTTGCAATTAAACCCTGGTCGTGTAATACAATTGCTCTTTCCAAAGGCACTTGATCCAGAACAATTAAAGGAATATCTCGACACAGACGCTTCTGACGTGTATGATCGTTCTTTAAGTGGTAAATACTTTATAGCATCGGTAGAACATATGTTTGAGAGTGGTCAATATTATGTTAAATGCCGAGTGAAACGTGACTCAACAGCAATAACAATAGAATGAAAACAGGATTTAAAGAACAACCACACTGGTTTACAGGCGTAGTCGAGGATATTAATGATCCCTCAGAGATGGGTCGTATAAAGGTTCGTTGCTTTGGTTACCACACACCAAACAAAGACGACATGCCCACAAAGAATTTACCTTGGTCTCATGTTATGATGCCAATACACAGTGCTGCAATGTCTGGTATAGGACTCAGCGCAACGGGTGTACTACAGGGTAGTTGGGTAATAGGATTTTTTCGAGACGGAGAAGCGCTGCAAGATCCTTTTGTTATTGGTACTCTACCGAGTATGGCTACCTCATCACCGGCCATTACAAACGGGTTCACTGATCCAGATGGAAAGTACCCTCTAACGGACCGGCTGCAAGAATCAGACCTGACACCTGCGTGTCGACATGTATATAGTTCTGAGCAACCTTATATAACAAAGAATGATTTACGCCAAGAAGATGTTGAAACCGCGGTGCCTCCTCGTGTTACTTCGGTACAACCTGATAAGGAAGAGTCTTATTATACACGAAATACATGGGAGAATCGTGTATTGGATGATATTATATCTCCGCTCTATCCGAAGAATCATGTTCATGAATCGGAGTCTGGCCATATAATAGAGGTTGATGATACTCCGAAGAAAGAGAGATTGAGTCGCTTCCATCGGTCTGGTACTTATGAAGAAATGGTCGCGAACGGTGACCGTACTTTGACTATCGTTGGGAATGGTTATGAGGTTGTTCTGAAGAATAAGAATATATTGATTAAAGGTGATTTGAACTTGACTGTTGAAGGGAATATGCGTACTCTGGTCAAGAAGGATTATATACTCGAAGTTGAAGGAGATAAGACAGAGTATGTGAAGGGTAACCGTAAATCAAAGATTGGTTTGAATGAATTGATTGAAATCGATCAAGAGAGGAGTATCAATGTCGCGAAGAATTTTACGACACGCGTAGGCGGTAACGAGATCAGGGATGTCGTAGTCGATAGTACCACTAACATTACCGGCCATTACAATATGAACATTGTGTTAGATTCAAAAACGGTGGTTAACGGTTCATCCGCAAATACGGCTCTTCAAACCTTTACTATGACGGCGGGTGGTACAATGACACTTGTTTCGAATAATACCTTTAAACTCGATACGAATGCTGATATCGACATTGATTCTAAAAATAATATCGTGATATCAGCGAATCAAACAGGAGGTTCCGGTGCTATTGATATCGACGGATCTCGAATTGACTTAAACTAATATGCCTATTAATTGTTCCAGTAATGCTCTCCTTGATACTCTGAATCAAAAGAAGGATGAGTTAAATAATAAGATCGCTGAATTACAGTCGCTTGGTGCTGCGGCTATGGCTGATATTCAGGCTAAGGCGGATGCGATGAAAGATGCGCTGCTGGCCGCCGTACCTGAACCTCCCGCGATTCCGAACTTTAAGAAAGAGCTCGAGGAATTAAGGAATAAGGTCGGGAAAGAGCTTGCGGAAGCAAAGGCTGCATTGAAAGAGAGATGGGGTGATGCTCTGCCTGATATCGATATTGATGGGCTGATGGATAAAGTGTCTGCGGCGAAGAGTCTTATTGATAACTTTGAAGAGGATTTAACCGATTTTGCTACAGGACTCGCGGGAAAGGTTGCGGATAAGTTCGACTTCTGTAAGGATGTACCAAATATCGATGCACCTGAGGTTGTTGATGGAAAGGTAACAAAGGTAATTGATAAAGGACCCGAGCCGACAACGCCGGCCGAAGTGCCGGTTGTAGTTGAACCCGTAACTCCAACAATCGTTGCAAAGGAGAAAGAACCAAGCGTATCGGGCCTGACAACAAAATCTTATTCCGAACTCCTTGAGGCAGTGCAACCTTACGATGATGCAATTGCCGCGCTCAAAGACAGTTATTTCCGGCCGCTCTACGAATGGACTAATCGATCTACGAAGTTGAAGAAGAAAAGGGCATGGAAGAAGTTAGATACGTTCGTTAAAAATCTTAAGATGAAGTATGTTGAATTCTATAATTCAGAATTCGCAAATAGTGAGGAAAAGAAACTGATCGACGAATTTTATCTTGGCTATGGAGAAGCAACGAGAGCCTTGGCGGCGCGCAAGCGGATTGATGTAGTTGATGCTTATTATACTGTTGGTCAATATTCCGAAGCTCTGAGTAGTCTTTCCGAAGAAGAGGCTCTAAGCCGCTTGACTCGAGAAAAAGTCAAAAACATAGAATATTTGATAGATGGCCTGAACTCGGCGAGGAATAAAATAATCATGGAAACAAAGGATTTTAATTCAAAAGAAGTTGACTCACAGGTGAAATCTCTTTTTCAACAATACGAAAAAGAGATAACAGAATATCAGAACTATCGAGCAGCAAAGTCTGGCGATTAGGTATAAATAGAATATATGAGTATCGCAAATTCAGATTATAGCCAAGCAAGATCTTCAAACGTTGCGGCCGGTCGATTGTACTCCGATCTCGATTTGAGTTTGCAAATACATCCTGTTAAAAAAGATATTGTTCCTGTGACTGATATACGTGCAGTGCGTAACGCGGTAAAGAATCTTGTTTTAACTAACTTTGGCGAAAGGCCTTTTCAATCTAAGTTAGGATCGAATGTAACCGCTCTTCTCTTTGAACCGGCCGATCAATTCACAGGTATTCAAATGAAGAAAGAAATTTATCGTTTACTCGAGGATCATGAACCACGAATCAACGCAACACGAGTTCAAATACTTGATGATTCTGATGCAAATGCTTATCGCGTTACGATTGAATTTAATGTAATACAGGCAAACACACAAACAGAAGTTGAATTTGCACTTCAAAGATTAAGGTAATATGGCACAGTTTAATACAACAGAATTAGATTTCGATCAAATTAAGAATAACTTAAAAAACTATTTTAAGCGAGGTGACTCACAATTTAGAGATTGGGACTTTGATGGTTCAGGTTTAAATAACCTACTCGACATTCTTGCATATAATACACACTATAATGCAATGAATGCTCACGTTGCGATGAATGAATCATTTCTTGATTCAGCACAAGTCAGAGCAAACGTAGTATCTCGTGCTAAGCTCCTTGGTTACATACCAACGAGTAAAACCGCGGCTGTTGCGAGTATTGATTTGATTTTGACTCCAAAAGAAGGTGTGACAAACGAGACATATTCTTTAAATCGTGGAACTTCTTTTACGACTTCGATCGATGATATAAATTACACGTTCCTTCTTCTTGAAGATGTCCAGGTTCCTTTAAGTGTTGATAACGAAGGAAATCGTAGTTATCGTTTCAATGATCTTTCAATTTATCAAGGTGCACTTAAAGAAAGACGATACGCAGTCGATAACTCAGTACAAAATCAAAAGTTCGTAATTGATGATCCTAATGTTGATACTAGAAGCATCGCAGTTCGTGTTTACGAAAATGCTAACTCACAAACGTATTCGGTTTATTCTCGCTTTGATCAATTCACCAGCGACATTGATGGAAATAGCGCAATCTATTTTATCGAAGAAAACTATGATGGTAAATTCGAAATTCATTTCGGCAATAACACAATCGGTAAGCTTCCTGGAAACGCTGCGATTGTTGAGATCGATTTTCTTAGTACGAAAGGAAATCTTGCAAATGGCGCGAGTTCTTTTATATGGAATGGCGGCGCAGATACAATTGTTGATGGAACTTCTACTCTTATACTTAATTCGAAATCGGCCGGTGGTTCTGATGTTGAAAACATCGAAAGTATTCGTTATAACGCTCCCCTATCTTACATCGCACAAAACCGTGCAGTCACTGCTGATGATTATCGTGTCTTAGTTAAACAGCTTTATGGTTCAATTGATAGTATTTCTATTTGGGGTGGAGAGTATAACGATCCTCCTCAATTCGGTAAAGCATTTATTTCAATTAAACCAACAGGTGCTCTTACAACTACAGATGAAGAAAAGCAATTAATTGTTGAAGGATTACAGAACAAACGTATTCTTTCAGTTGAGCCAGTGGTTGTTGATCCTGTCTATACGTATATTTTCTTTAATGTGTTCTTTAAATACAATAGTAATTTAACCGCATTGACAACAGGTCAAATGCAATCAAACGTAAGAAATGTAATTCGGCAATTCAATCAAGAAAAACTTCAGAATTTCGATGGAGTCTTTCGTTACTCGTCGTTTTTACAAGCAATTGATCGAAGCGATCCTGCAATTTTAAATTCTTTTGCTCGAGTATTTTTGTATAAAGATTTAAATGCAATATTTGGTAGTTCAGTTTCTCTCGAACTTAAATTTAATAGCGCACTTTATGTCGAAAATCCACAAGATTCTATTATACAATCTTCATCTTGGGTATATACTGGATTGAATTATTATATTGGTGATGAAGGATCGGGTGTTGAAAGGAATGTATATGTATATCGTTTAGTTGAAGGTGCAAAGGTAAAGGTTGTAAACTCAATTGGTACTTTAAATACATCGACCGGTAGACTTATCGTAAATAGTTCTTCAATTCCTCTTGAAAAAAATGAAATTATTCGTATTGAAGTTTCTCCTAACTCAAACGATATTGCTACGTCCAGAAATAATATTATTCAAATTAATGAACCAAAATCGACCGTTGTCGGAGAAATTGATACGATTTCTGTAGCTGGTACATCGGGAACACAAAACTATAATACATTTACTCGTCACTCAGAGTCAGGAGGAATTATTTCCAACCAATGAACACCAACACCTACTTCTATAACAAATGGGACAATAGGAAATATGAGTGGAGAATCTTCTGGAAGTAGTGAATACTAGATTTTAATATGTCTGTTTATTATTTAAAAGCTCAAAGCAATTACGGAGATTCCGCTGGACTTACCGGCTATTTCTATCCGCTTTATACCGATCCATCATTAATTGATGGGTTATATCATTCCCATACGTTTGTTGGATTAGACGATGTGGTGTTTTATATGCCAATGGGGCAGGCTAATCACGCTGTCAAATATCCTCCTTCCGTTTCATCTCATGGAGGCATTGCATATCAAGAATATGCAAAATACAATCTTAATATTAATGGAGGAATATTTTATACGGACTTGCCAACTGCACCAAAGCAACAAGTTATTTCAGTTGCTGCATACACACCTAGACAAGTAATACGGCCAAGCCAAAGAACAACCAATGTAGAATCTTCTCGCGTTGAAGATTTAATTCCTATTCAATTAAGAGAATCTTCTGAAACTCTTATATCGCTTTTAAGCGACTATTACAATTATCTCAATCAGCAAGATCAAACAACTGACATTTTTAATCGTATAGTTTCAGAACAAGATATTGATTCTACTTCACTTGATTATTTAGATCGTCTTCAAAACGAAATTGCAAAAACAGTTCCTGAGTCAAGAACACTTGACAAAGTTTCTCTTTATAAAAGAATAGTTAAGTATTATTCTATTCGAGGCAGTGAAGAATCTGTTTTAGTTTTCTTTAGACTCTTCTTTGACGAATTAGTTGAAGTGTTGTACCCAAAGGATTTTCTTCTTAAACCTTCTGATGGTGATTGGATAAGTAACGACTTAATTTCAAACTATAGCGATTTCATTGAAGGATTTGCACCACTGGATGAAAATTTTAATGAGCAAAATTTAAATGATTTAATTACTTTTCGTGATAGTGGTGATTCACAAATTGCAACTGGACAAATTATAAGAGTTGAAAATTTAATAAGTTTGTCAAATGAGCATCCAGTTAATGATCGTCACATAATCGAACTTGATTCGAGAGAGTCTGAAAGATATGACGCTACAGATTTAGATGAACCTACATTTAAGCCGTTTAATCCTTCGATAAACGCAGATGCGCAATCGACCGCTTTATTAAAAGGCGGTGTAACATACTCACCTACTGAAGGATTCGCTTTTGGCGCAAATACAACTGGTACATGGACAGGTAGTCATATTGATCTTGGAAGAATATACGATACTGAAAATATTACTGAAGTAACGAATAGATTTTCGATGGTTGCTCGAGTAAAAAATAATAGAATTGAAAATACTGCAGTAGCACACATATTTAATACGAGCTATGCATTTCCTTCACACTCATTGGGATTTCGATCTGGAAAATTAGGCCTAGAGATTTGGAAGTGGGGATCATTCTATGGTTATAATTCTACTAATGTTACTGGTTCGACGAGTGTACCACTTAATGAATGGTCAACTATTGCAATAAGAGGTAAAAGAGATTATCAAGCAACATCATCTGCAGGAGGTACTGGGTGGGTTGAGGTTTCTGTAAATGCTGAAGCTTGGGAAAGAATTTGGGACGATTCCGATTATGGTACACCCACTTCTTTCAACATAAAAAACGTTTTATCAAAAACAGGAGCTTTTACTTATAGCGTAAATAATTTTACTGATAGTGGAACAACCTTTAATGGTAAACCTGTATACACAAGCACAACTTTAGAAAAGAGTGGAACGGGTTCAGATAGTATTATGGATAACGCCACAGCGTTTGAAATTAAATTTTATAACGATCTAAGCGAAATAGGATTTAGTCAGCCCGAGTTTCAAAATGAAGTAGGTGTTTATGGTTATTGGATTTTAAATGTAATATCGGGTGGAACCACTAATCAAGTCATAATGTGGCCAGACATAAATACAGCAGTTGAAATGTATGAAACCTCATATAACCCTCAGGGGAGTAACACAAATATAAAATCACAATACACCGCTGCTTGGAGAGCATATATATCTAATGAAATATCGGTAGGAACAGGTCATAATGATGGTCCTAATAATTCTGGGGTAGCGCGAACTACCTTTTTTGACGTTATAAAAGATTTTAATCGTCAACTTCGAAATTCAAGTGGAACATATATAGTTAGACGTCCTATACATTATCGGCAAGATCTTTATACCGCTAATCCAAATACGCCTACAGCATCCTTTGAAAGTAATGATAAACAACTTACATGGGTTACGACTAATGAATTTTTAGATGTAAAGGATAAAGATGGTAAATTGCGATTAGGTGTTTACCGGTGGAACCATTATTATCGTGGAAACATTTTGCACTTTTCATATTTAAACAAAGAATTATCTCAAAGTGATTTAAATAAGATACATTCGTTCTATAATGGATTTTATAGGAATAGATGGGGGCTAAGAGTTAAGGTAGATGAAAATACTTCAATTGTTGGCGCTAATACTATTTCTGATTCAACGAATAGCGTGTATACTTTAAGCGATTTATCAGGACCAAAGATTAATGAATTCTGGACGTATGATGAAAATAAGTTTGGATCTATTTTAAATGGATTTAAAATAGGTGGTACAAATGGAGTTATTAATTGGGGAGATGGAAGTGTTCCTATTGCATATTCTAGTCAAATCGCAGTTCAACACACCTTTGGACCATCTGCTGCGCTGTTAGGTCAATATGATAATCGTAAAGGGTTTGTTTCTGATGTAAATAAATTACAAGATAGTGATTACTGGCAAGACTATTCATACGAAATTCGTTCGGGTTTACAAAATACTGAATGGGCAAATGAATATTTGCGTTTAGTTCATCCTGCGGGTATGAAATTATTTGCTGCTCTTTTATTACAAATAGTGCGTAAAAATATTTGGACAGGATATACTAATTATCGTGAACCTAATCCTCAAGAAGAAGGACAACTAAGCAAATGGCTTAAAAAACTTATACCTCCTTCAAGAAGAGATGATATTAATGAAGATGGTTATCATATGCCATTCTATCAACCAGGTTGGCTAAGTGTTGATATAAGATCACTTTCTCTCTTAGCACAAGCATTGGTATTTGCTGGAGAAGATGCAAGATCTGGTGGTGATATATTTGAAAGAACAGTTCAAATTATATTGAGATTCCTCATCGAATCTAGCTCACAAAATCGCAATCAACGTGTATTAGAACAACAACTTGGTGCTCAAAAGTTTTTTGATTCGGATGTACGATCTGGTGATTATGCGTATTTCACTGCGAATGAATTGGGTAATAGCGAAACAAAATTAAGTCCTTCACAATCGTATGAAAGTAATATTGTTTCTCCTGTTTATCCCTGGAGCTTAGGAACTGGAGATGATAATACTTATGGAACGAATAATGAACAGAGGTATCAAAGAAGTGGTCTTATCGAAGAAAATATTAGAACATGGAGAACTGATCCCTTTGGTAAACTTAATGTAGTTTGGGTTGCAAAAGATCTGGACACTAATGTAAATGCAGAAGGAGGTTTTCATACACCTGTTATTGATATCGATGCTTCAGAAAATAAAACATACCGCTTTTCAGTTTGGTTAAAGCAACAAAATAATAATGGTAAGAAATATTTTGGAGTTTATGGTCGAGATACTGGCGGAGATATAACAAGTGATAGCATTAGAGCTTCGGGTGAAACAAGTGGAGGAAACAGTAATCCATATTTTTGGAGTGGCGATTTAGCAACAAATAATGAATGGTATTTACTTGTAGGTTTTCTTCGTCCTGAAGATGGCACTATTCAAAAGCAATTATCAAATGATTTTGCTGGAATTTATAATACTGCGGGTAAAAAAGTAAAAGTTAATAATACGGAATGGAAGTATTTAAGTGATGTGGATGGTTTAAGATTGAGGGCTTATCATTTTAGTAATCCTGCTAATCAGGGAGATGAAGTTGAAATGTGGGGTCCACGTATTGATGTAGTTGATGGTAATGAACCTACAGTTGAAGAATTGATTTTCCCTACAATTGATTCTGATATACTCTATGGAATAAAGAAAAGACCTTCTTCTAAAGTTGTTTATAAATTAAATAATTTTTCTACTACAGTCCTTGGTGTCACCGAAAGTATAAATGTAAATTCAATTACTACGACAAATATAGATTATAATAATCAACAAAATTATAATGAAAACTTAAAATTTATTGATAACACAAAGATTGGCGCTTAT
>Ga0136656_1000211_pt1 | contig 19464 bp, 18 predicted proteins | sample CPBDNA_9_FD_94862 | JGI IMG/M metagenome (GOLD analysis project Ga0136656, IMG submission 94862) | Freshwater to marine salinity gradient microbial communities from Chesapeake Bay, USA - CPBay_Sum_15_0.8_DNA (version 2) | ecosystem: Environmental > Aquatic > Marine > Coastal | place: USA...
AATTTTTCATTATGTTTTATTATAATGATTATAAATATTTATTTAAAACATCATTTAAGATATTGATTTTATCTTTTGGGAAGCTGATTCCTAATTTTGTTCTTCGAAAAAGAATATCTTCAATACTGGATGCCATTTCTTCTTTTACCAGATAGGCTACTTCAAATTCATAAAGATCCTCAGTGATTTTGATACCACCATCTTTGCAATTCATATAATACGAGTGTAGCTTAGAAGTTTGATTTCCATATGTTTGTTTAAACCTTTCTTTCATCGGAGCTGGTACGAGGTTATTAAATATATCGTAATTTGAAATATCTGCTCCAGGTAGTTTTTCTTTATCGGTCCAAGTCGTGTTTTTTATTGAAATTACCGTAGATAATTTTTCTAGAGCGTGTTCAGCTAGTTTTCTGTAAGTTGTTAATTTTCCTCCAAATATAGATAGAATTGGAGCACCCTTTGTATCTAAATCAAATTCATAATCCCGTGTCACCTTAGAGGCACTTTGATTAAAGTCTTCTAATAGAGGTCTAATGCCAGCATAAGTCCAAACAATGTCAGACTCTGAAATTTGATTTTTTAAAAAAAAGTTTACAGCATTTAATAAGTAAGACTGTTCTTCAGGCGTGATAGTTGGGTTTAAGTAACTGTCGACCTCTTTATCCGTCGTACCAATGAGTGTATAGTCGTTTTGATACGGGATCATAAAAACTATTCTTCTGTCTTCTTGTTGTAGTATGTAAGCTTGCTCTCCCTCATAAAGTTTTTTTACTATTAGGTGGCTTCCTTGAACTAAACGTAATGATTTATTCGTTTGAACTTTACAAATATCTTTTAGAATGTTTAAAACAAATGGACCTGAGGCATTTATAATTACTTTTGTTTTAATTATTTTTTTATTGCTAAGTTCAACTACCCAGTGATCATCATACCTAATTGCATTTATCACAGCAGTATTCAGAATAATTTCAGCACCTCTGTATAAGGCATCTTGAGCATTTATGAGCACAAGACGAGCGTCATCTATAGATAGATCTGAATATTCATACCCTTTTTGAAAATTTTTTTTTAAAGGGTTGTCTTTGTAATCATTTAGAAGATTTACATATTTTGATTTTGGAAGAGTGATGAATCCTCCAAGCCAATCATAAAGCAGAAGACCCATTCTAATTAACCATGCGGGCCTTAAATGAGACACATGAGGCATCACAAATCTTATGGGTTTAGAAATATGAGGCGCAATAGCTTTGATCACCTCTCTTTCTCTTAAAGACTCCCTAACTAATCTAAATTCATAATTTTCTAAGTACCTTATTCCTCCATGGATTAATTTCGTTGACCATGAGGATGTTTGAGAGGCCAAATCTCCTTTTTCTACTAATGTTACTTTTAGACCTCTGCCAACAGCATCTCTGGCTATTCCAACACCATTTATTCCTCCACCTATTATCAAAAAATCTTTCATAAAAAATTACTTCTTAAGTTACTCATATATATAAGTTTGATAATATATGATTTATTATATTAAATTATTAATAAACAAAAATAATGTTATTTCTAACAAATTTTATGGTAAAATTATTGTAAATATTTTACTCACCCCTCTACATGAAAAAAATTAATGAAAAAGAATATGTTTTAAGACAAAGCATCATTGATGCCGCTTTAGCATTAGAAAAAAAAAAATTAAATCAATGCAAATCAGGAAATATTAGCATTAGGTGGAAAGACGGTCTTTTAATTACGCCTTCAGGAATTGCATACAATAAGCTAAAGCCAGAAGATATAGTTTTTGTTGATAAAAATAAGAAGCATTATGGTAAATGGAAACCCTCTTCTGAAACACCCTTCCATTTTGATATTTTAAAAAGCAAAAAAGAGATAAACGTTGTTATTCATACTCATTCTCCGTATGGAACAGGATTATCTATTTTAGGTAAACCGATACCTTGTTTTCATTATATGATTGCATTTTTTGGTGGAGATACTGTTCCTTGTGCAAAATTTGCCCCTCCAGGAAGCCAAGAACTTTCAGACAATGCGGTAAAAGCACTTAAAAAATATAAGGCATGTCTTCTAGCTAATCATGGTGTCATTGTAACTGGTTCAGATCTTGAGGAGGCATTAATATTAACAGAAGAATTAGAAGTATTGTGTCAACAAATTACTATAGCAAAAATAAATGGAACTCCGAAACTAGTTGGAAAAAAAGATATGCAAAAAATTATTGAAGCAGTTAAGACTTATGGAAAGCAATAATTTTAATAATCAAGAAATTATAGATTTTAAAAATATTTCATTCCAACTTGGATCAAATCTTTCACTGGTTCAGGCAGCTGGAGGAAATACATCGATGAAATCTGATGACAGTATGTTAATCAAAGCTTCTGGAACTTGGTTATCAAATTCACTAAAAGAAGATGTTTTTGTTGAGGTTGATTTAAATTCAATTAAAAAAAAAATAAATAGCGAACAAGATGACAATTTTTCTAATGATATAATTTCCAAAAACGACCTTAGACCTTCAACAGAAACATCTTTTCATGCTTTAATTGATTTTAAATATGTATTACATGTTCATTCTACTTCAATAATAGCAAACGCAATTTCTTTTAATTCAACTACTAATTTAAAAAAAAATTTAGGTGATAATTTTGCTTTTATACCATACATCAGGCCAGGTTTCCCTTTAACTATGTCGATGAAAAAAATTATTACCCCTGGTACTCAAATCATCATTTTAGAAAATCATGGATTAATTGTAGGAGGTAACGATCTTGAAGAGACTTATGATTTATTACTTAATACCCACAAAAAATTAGATGTTGTCATTAACAAGAATCTTAGTTTTCAAAAAGAACCCACCTCATTTGATATTCATCAATATCATCTTAAAAATGATGAAAAATATAATCTTTTTAAAACAACAAATGAAAAAGTTTTTTCAGCCTTCTCCAAGTCTTTTTATCCTGATCATGTTATATTTCTGGGTCCAGGCATCCCTTCTTTTGAAACAAGTCAAGATGCATTAAATTTCTTAAACAAACTTAATGATAAAAATCTTAATCTTCCGCCATATATTATATTAAAAAGATTTGGATTATATGAACACAATTCTGCTATACCAGCTGCAAAAGAAATGATTGATTGCTTTCTGGAAGTTTTACTAAGAATTGACTTTGATGAAGAACTTAAGCCTTTAAATGAGTCCCAAGAAAATGAATTGTTAAATTGGGATGCAGAAATTTATCGTCAATCAATTAATTAATGAGTTTATTTTTAGGTATCGATTTTGGAACCTCTGGTGTTAGAACCTCTGTCATAAATCTTAATAAGGAAGAAATCATAAATTTTTCAGTTCCTATTGAAAAACCAATAGTTAAAGACTCATTAGTTTATCAAGACCCGTTGCTATGGTGGAATTCTCTAATAAAAAATCTTCAATTTTTAAGCACCAAGATTGATTTAAAAAAAATTAAAAGACTTTCAATTGATGGAACTTCAGGAACGGTTTTAATATGTGATGATAAAGGAAATCCATTTGATCATGCGCTGATGTACAACGATGCATCAAGCGTAGAAGAAGCAAAGTTGGTTGAGGAAGTTTCATCTGGGCATCCTATAGTTTCAAGTCCTACCAATGCACTAGTAAGAGCTTTATCACTTATAAAAAAGAATTCAGCCCAATCATATAAAATCTTACATCAAGCTGATTGGGTGGCCTCAAAAATTATAGAAGAATTCAAATTTTCAGATGAAAATAATGCTCTTAAGCTTGGATATGATTGCCAAGAGCGTAATTGGCCTAATTGGTTTAATGAATTACCATTAAATGAAAATAGTTTACCCAAAATATTAATTCCAGGACAAGTTATGGGTACTCTTAAAAATTATGAATTTTTAAAATTAGGCCTCAACCCTAATTTGGAAGTCGTTGCAGGAACAACTGATAGTATTGCTGCATTTTTAGCAACTGGTGCAAGTCAAATTGGAGAAGCTGTTACCTCAATCGGTACAACGCTTGTTGTTAAAGCAATATCTGCAAAACCAATTTTTAACAGAGAATATGGTATTTATAGCCACCGTTTAGGTGATCGATGGCTTGCGGGAGGGGCTTCTAACGTTGGAGGAAAAATTATTCAACAATTATTTGGAAATAAAATCGAAGATCTTTCTAAAAGTTTAAATCCAGATAAACTTTTGAATTTAAATTATTATCCACTTGCTCAAATAGGAGAAAGGTTCCCTATCAATGATCCAAATAAGAAGCCAATTTTAGAACCACGACCAGATAAAGAAGCTGATTTTTTTCAAGCGGTACTAGAAGGTATTACCCAAGTTGAAAAATTAAGTTATGAAAAGATTGTAGAAATTGGAGGTAGTTATCCATTAAAAATATTTACCATCGGGGGCGGAGGAAAAAATAAAAATTGGAATATTATGAGAGAGAAAATATTAAAAGTTGATTTAGTGGAGCCATTATCTAATGATGCTTCTTATGGTGTTGCTCTTTTAGCTATGGGTATTGTAAATAAAAATGATTAAGAAAATAAACTCTATTTTAGATCTTATCGATGAATATGAAATCTTTTTTTTTGATCAATGGGGTGTAGTGCATGATGGCCATAAAATCTTCCCTGAGGCAGAAAAAGTATTTGAGGTACTTCAAAATAGTAAAAAAAATATTTTTATAATCAGTAATTCTGGAAAACGATCATCTGATAATATTGAAAGAATGAAAAAATTAGGTGCCAATCATATATTGAAATCTCCTATAATTACTTCTGGGGATGTCTGTTATGAACTTTTAATTAATAAAAAAAAGCCATTTCAAAATATTGGCAATAATTATTTTGTTGTCGCTACTGAATACCCTTTATTACATAAAACTAATTACAAAAAAGCGAGAGATTTAGATAATGCTGATTTTCTTTTATTATCTAGCACAACTGGATTTAAAGATTATGAAAATTTAAATCAAATATTTGATCAAGCAATCCAATTAAATTTACCATTAGTTTGCTCTAATCCTGATGTATTGGGTGTCTCTGGAGAAAAAATCCATCCATCAACTGGAGACTTGGCAATTCAGTATAAAAAACTTGGTGGCATAATTCATGCAATCGGCAAACCTGGTTTAGAAATATTTGAATTTGCTTTTAATCAAACATCTTCCTTAAAAGAAAAGGTTTTAATGGTCGGCGACTCTTTGTTTAATGATATTTATGGGGCCAATCAATTTGAAATAGACTCTTTACTTATAACATCAGGTATTCACCGTGAAGATTTTTCTTCAGATAGAGACTTTCAAAAAATAATTGATAACATTAATTCAGCTTATCAAAATACTGGTAACCCAACATATATTATGGAGAAATTAAAATGATATTTGATTTGAAAGAATTTCAAAATAAGAAAGTAATTGTTACAGGATCTAGTACTGGAATTGGATTTGAGTCTGCGATAGAGTTTTTAGAGCTAGGTGCAAATGTTATCTTTCATGGAAATAACTCCATTGGAGATTTAGAACAAAGAGTCAAAGAACGATCTTCAAGTCAAAATTTTAAAATAATAAAAGCAGATTTTACCAATTTAGATCAAGTCAATGATTTTATGAAAGAGGCCACTAATTATTTAAAGGGATTAGATATACTTATTAATAATGCTGGCACGATGGTAGGAAGGTATAATTTAGATACAATTACTGAAAATCAATTTTTAGAAATTTTTGATTTAAATGCTAAATCTGCTTTTTTCACAACACAATATGCAAATAATATTTTCAAAAAACAAAAAAGTGGATGTATTGTCAATGTGTCAACTATAAGTGCTCGAACTGGAGGTAGTGCGGGATCAAGTGTCTACGCTGCTTCCAAGGCTTTTGTTTCGGGTATAACAAGATCTTTAGTTTCAGAGCTGTCAGCTTTCAATGTTAGGATTAATGCCATTTCACCAGGAACTATAACTACAAAATTCCACGAACAATATTCATCGCCGGAAAAACTCGAAAATACCAGATTGAAGATACCAATGAAAAGACTTGGAACTGCTACTGATTGCGTTGGTTCGGTTATATTCTTATCTTCAGAAAAACTGAGTGGCTACATTACTGGGCAAATTTTAGAAATTAATGGAGGTCAATTTATTTCTTAGATGGCTAAAATTTTATCAATTGGTGCAGGCGTAATGGGAACAGCTATTACCGTACCAGCAGCGAAAAATGATCATGATATAACTTTGATAGGTACGCATTTGGATACAGAAATTATTCAATCTATTAAAGATACGAATATTCACCCAATTTTAAATGTTAAACTCAAAAATACCAATGCCAAACAAATAGATGAATTATCACAAAGTGATTTTGATGAAGCAGATGTAATAATTATTGGAGTAAGTTCAGCTGGTGTTAATTGGTATATTGATCTATTAAAAAAATTTAAAGCCCAAGATAAAAAATTTTTAATCATTACTAAAGGACTCTTTATTAACGACGAAAATTCTATTGATATTTTACCAAATAAAATTTTAAACAGTGTCCCTTATCCTATTGATATCACCGCAGTAGCTGGACCATGCAAGGCTATCGAACTAGCTCAGCAATATATTACAAATATTTGTTTTATTAATCAAAATATTGAAAGCGCAAATAGTCTAGCGGCATTATTTAAAAACGAATTTTATATTATTGAAACACTAACAGACTTTATTGGAGGAGAATTTTGCGCAGCATTAAAAAATGTTTTTTCAATTATGGTGGGCTGTTCACAAACATGTTATAATGATCAAGTAAAAATTTATAATCCTGAATCTGGTATTTTTACACACTGTATTAAAGAATTAGCACAAATTGTAAAACTACATCAAGGAGACATCAGTTCAGCTTATGGTTTGCCGGGAGTTGGAGATCTTCATGTGACCTCTGGAACAGGAAGAAACGGCACTTTAGGTAAGTATCTCGGTGAAGGAAAATTATACTCTTCAATTATGAAAAATGAATTATTAGGTCAAACTGTTGAGGGTGCTCAATTAATTTTAGATTTACAAGTCGCTTTGAATGAAAAATTTGAAAGTGGTTTCTTTGATAAGAGCAAGTTACCAATTTTTTATGAGCTAATTCAAACAATTTCTAAGGACAAAAAGATCCATATACCTTGGGAAAATCTTTAGATATATTTTACTTATGATCAAAAAAATAGTTATTGGATGTGATCACCTTGGTCGCGAACTAAAAGATATTTTAAAAGAATATTTAACCTCAAAAGGAATAGACGTAACTGATATTGGTGTCAACTCAGATGAATCTGTTGATTACCCAGATGTTGGTAAAGAGCTTTCAAAAAGAATTCAAAATAAAGAGTTTGAGAGAGGAATTTTAGTTTGTGGAACTGGAGCGGGAATGGCCATTGTAGCCAATAAGTTTTCAGGTATTCGCGCCGTTTGCGTAAATGATGCTTATACAGCAGAAAGGTCAATTGCTAGTAATAATGCACAGGTGATTACATTTGGTGCTTTGATTATTGGTGCTCCAAATGCAAAAATGTACACTGACATTTGGTTAAACAATGACTTTCAAGTAGAACGATCTGGGAAAAAAGTAGATAAGATTAACGATCTTGATCAGTAGTTAATTTTTAATTTTAAAGAATTCGTAATTTATTTTTTTCTTTTGAATTATTTTAAGAAAATTGGGGTCAAGCTTTGGGCCTGCAAAAAAACATTTATCAAAATCCTTTAGATTTGCTTGCTTGTTTATAGATTTTTTATTTATTTTACTAGTGTCAGCTAAATAATACTTTTGATCAGCATTAGACATGAATAAAGACTTAAATCTATATACGTCTTCATCATGAGTATATAGTTGAGATCCATCTAAAGAAGTTGAAGACATAAATAAAATATTTGAAGGGATCTGAGAGATCGTGTTTTCAGTTATTAAACCTACAAAACTCCCAGTAGTTTTTTGATATCTCCCTCCAACAGAAATAATTTTAATTTTGGGATTGTTACTAAGACCCATAATTAATTTAAAACTATTGGTAATTACAGTAGTTCCTTCTAAATATTTTTGAAAGTTTAAAAATTGAATACATGTTGTACTATCATCTAGTGCAACTATAGAGTTTGGTTTAATTAACTTACCTGCCTCTTCAATTAATTTATTCTTTGCATTTAAACTAAGATTAGCGCGAACTTCGTGAAAGTATTCCAAAGAAAAAGAATCGCTAGATTTTAAAACTCCTCTTTCTTTTCTTATCACTCCACTTGAAATAAAATCATCGACGTCTCGATATATTGTCATTGGACTCACATTGAGATCTTTTGCAATAATTTTAATATCAACTTGTCCATTAGTTATGATCTCGTTGATAATTATTGAGAGTCTTTGTTCTTTTGTTTCCATATTAAAAAAATATCAGAATTAGCATTATTTATAAATAAGTTACTCTTTTACAGATCCAAGAGTTAATCCGCGAACAATATATTTTTGAATAAACAAAAGAAGAACAAACAATGGAATTAAAGAAAAAGAAATTATTACCGACATAGTACTCCAACTAGGAAGAGTTTTATAAAGAGATGCATATACTGGTAGAGTTTTGATTTCCATTTGACTCAACATCACAGCACAAATAAATTCGGTTAAGCTGAAGATAAAAGATAAAACAAAAGTAACGCTCAAACCTCCTAAACTCAGCGGAATTATAAGTTTGTGTAAAATAAGAATCTTGCTTGCCCCATCTATAAGTGCGTTTTCATCAATCTCCTTTGGAATATCATCATAAAAACTTTTCATCAATAAAACTGCTAAAGGTAAATTAATACAACTGTGCACTAATATTAAACCCAAATAGGTATCCAATAAATTTAATTTACTTAAGACAAAGTAAAGTGGGATAGAAATTGAAACTAAAGGCATCATGCGTGCACTAATAACTGACATTATAAATAAATTTTTAAATTTAAAATTATTTCTGGAAAGATAATAACTAGAATAAATTGCAACCACTAATGTCCAGCTAGCAGACCCAAAAGCAATTATAAAACTATCAAAGATACTAGGAAAAAAATTAATTTGAGAAAAAACATTTTGAAAATTATTTAAGTTAATTGAAAAAAAAAATATTTTAGGAGGAATGGCAAATATATCTTTTGTAGGTTTGATAGCAGATGAAATTAAAAAAAAAATTGGAAAAAAAAAGATTAAGCCAACGAGATAGGCAGATATTTTTTTAAACAATTGCCTTTACTGTTTTACTGATCCTAATGTCAAGCCTCGTACGAGATGGCGTTGTACTAATAAGATAAATATGAACGCAGGTATAATTGCAGCAGTTCCTAGAGCTGCCATATTATCCCAAGCAGTTCCTGTCGATGTAACAAACGAAGTAGAAACTACTGGAATTGTCTTAAGCCCAGTTTGAGTTAACATAAGAACAAAGATAAATTCAGTCCAACTAAAAATAAAACAAAGCACGGCAGTGGCGGCTATGCCTCCAATAGCAAGGGGCACAATCAGTCTCCAAAAGACAAAAAATCGCGATGCCCCGTCTAGAAGGGCAGCTTCATCAATATCTTTTGGGATATCGTCAAAAAAACTTTTCATTAATAACACAGCTAATGGTAGGTTCATTAAAGCATGTATGATGATAATCCCTAAATGAGTATCCATTAGGCCAATATTTTTATAAATAAAAAACATTGGTATTGCGACTGCAACAGGAGGCATCATTCTTGTCGAAAGTATCCAACCCATAAAATGCTGCTGGCCCCTCATAGGAAGTCGAGAGAGTGCATAAGCGGCCAAGATTGAAATTAGCATTGCTAAACCAGTTGATCCAAGAGCAATAATGATACTATCAACTAAATTAGGCATCATATAAAAATCTCCACCACCAGGTCTGACAGCTCCCATGTCCTCTACATATAAGAATCGTGATAAACCAAATACTTCTTCATATGCTTGAAATGAAATATCAAAATTAAAAAGTTTAGGTGGAAGAGCAAAAATATCTTTGTCTTTTTTAATCGAAACGGTTATCCAAAAGTAAATTGGAAAGAAAAAAATAGCGGCAACAAACCATCCTAAGATTTGTTTTACAACCTTATTCATGAACTACCATTTTACCTTAGCAAAATGAATAAATGCATTTCCGACAATTAAAATTACAATAAGAGAAAATAGACTAATTGTTGCTCCATAGCCCCACTGGACAAAAGTAAATCTTTGCCAGGAATAAAGACTTAGTGTGTATGTTGCTGTACCAGGCCCACCAGATGTTAAAACAAATACATAGTCTACCATCCTCCACAAATCTATTCCTCTAATAAGAACAGCAACAGCAATTACTTTATGAAGCATGGGAAGTGTTAACCTTCTAAAAATTTGAAAAGGTTTAGCGCCATCAATCATTGCAGATTCAAAAGGCTCACTAGGTAAAGATCGCAGCCCCGCAACTAGAATTAAAACCATAAAGGGAGTCCATTGCCATATATCAACAATCATTACCCCCCATAGGGCTAATGTTGGATCAGCAAGAATTGTATCCTCTTGACCAAGAAGACCAATCGATTTCAGAGCCCACGGGATTAAACCATAATTGGCATCTTCCATAATTAAAAAAATCATTCCAGCAATGGCGGGTGGGATAACTAATGTTAAAGTCAAAATAGATCTTATTACGCCAAAACCAGGGTCGTCAGAGTCGATGAGAAGAGCAATGCCCATTCCTAAAACTAACTGGATAATTAGACAAACAAAGGTGTAATAAAGAGAAACTTTTAAAGATCCCCAGAAAATCTCATCGGTAAATAATTTAATCCAGTTATCCCATCCAACAAATATCAGAGCCCTTTTTAAGGGAACAAATTCATGAAAACTAAGATAAATATTGTAGAAAAAGGGGATAATAGCGAACACAACGAGCATCGTTATTAAAGGAAGTAACCAGGGTAACGAACTATCAGAAGTCATAATACTAGGTAATGAATATGATTTTTGGTTCGTCATAATGGCAAAATTATACACATAATTTCATATTATTGTGATTATTTTATTTTATCTCAAATATTTTGTGATTCTTCACACTAATCTTGAGATAATTTAAAACATATTTGTCAAACATTTTATTTTCATCAAGTGCTTGAATTTTAATTTAGGATCTGAGTATAATAGGACTGTATACGGAGGAATAATCATATGCGCGATATGTATAGAAAAATGCATTTAGCAAACATCGTTGGCAAGTATGTTAATGGCAATATGAAGAGAAGAGATTTTCTGAAAAATGCCGGTATGCTTGGTCTTGGCGCTGGTTGCTTAGGCTCAATGGGTACCATGAGTAGGAAATTTATTCCACAAGCTCATGCAGGCTCACACATAGAATGGAAAGGTGACATGATGGACTGGCTAAGAGATGTCTCATCACCGTTCAGAGGTCAAACAGTTTCTTTGGCAACTGAATCTACACCTCCTTCCAATGCTATTAACTCTACATTGAAACCTTTCTTCGAAGAGGTAACAGGTATTAAGGTTAATATTGAAGTTCTACCACTAGAGCAGGTTTTACAAAAACTTACTCTCGACGTTGCATCTGGATTAGGTACTTATGATACCTATTATTTAGATCAAAGTTGGATGGCTGCTTTTAGAGGCGATGCGGAAGATCCACGTGAACTTTATGCTGCAAAGCCAGACCTAGCAATGCCAGGTTATAACTTTGATGACTTCTTAGGCCCTCTTGTTGATGGTATCTCAATGTATGACGGAAGTATGGTCGGTGTTCCTTATGACATTCCTGTCTTCATTATGATGTACAGAGATGATGTTTATAAAGAGCTCGGACTGAGTGTTCCTAAAACATTTGATCAATACATGGCGAATGCTCAAGCTATTCAGGCTGCTAGCTTAGGTCACTTGAATCCTGACGGAAGACCAATTTATGGTACAAACGGTCAGATGAAATCAGGTCACTACAGCTTAGAGTGTGACTGGACAATGTTTACATGGGCATTTGGCGGTTCAATTACTAACCCTGATGGAAGCTTTGCGGGTAACGACGCAAACGGTTTAGCAGGTATGGAGTACTGGACTAAGCTTAAAGAGAATATGCCTTCTGGTGTTACCAGTTGGACATGGGACGGTCAGGGACAAGACATCTTACAAGGTGGTTCTGCTCAGACGATCTCATGGGGTGAATTCTTCCCATGGTGGGACTCTGATGAGTCTTCTGTTCAAGGAAAAATGATGGCAGCAGCATGTCCTGCTCCAGCTAGCCCATTAAGAGCTACTGGTGATTGTGGATATGGTGAAATTCCTGGTGTTGCTCACCAAGGTGGATCTTCTTTAGCTGTATCAAAGTACTCTAAGAATAAAGATGCTGCATGGTTATTTGCACAATGGGCAACTAGCTATGAAACTCAAGTATACATCACAGCTCTTGGCGGTGGTACTGGACCAACTAGAGCTTCTGTTTACGACGATGATCGCGTAAAAGCAAATAACAGAAGTGGTAATGGTACAACTCGTCACTTGGATGTTGTAAGAGATGCAATCTTTAATGACATGGGATCAGAACCTGATCTTCCTGAGTGGGCAGATATGTCAAGTAATATGATTCCTATTGAATTAGGAAGATACTGGGCTGGTGAATACAGTTCAGCAAAAGACTGTCTTGACACTATTGCTAATAACTTCAACAAGACTGTTGGAGCTTAATTAAATAAATCATAGGGCGATCATAAAGATCGCCCTAGTTAAATTGAGGAGCTCATTAAGTTAAATAAAAATGACTAAACCCTTAGCTGTCATCACCGGAGCAAGCAGTGGCATAGGCGAAGCTACTGCAAAAATATTTTCTGAAGCTGGTTACCCAACACTACTTCTTGCTAGGCGTATTGAAATTATGGAGTCATTCAAGTTAAAAAATTCTATTTGTAAAAAAGTTGATGTAAGAGATCGAGAAGCATTGGTAGCAGCTGTTCGAGAAGCTGAGGCTATTTATGGCCCCACTGATATGATGTTTAATAATGCTGGTGTAGCAAGATTAGCTGATATCAGTACACAAGATCCTAATGAGTGGGACGAAATGATTGACGTCAACACTAAAGGGGTGATGAATGGTATTTATGCTGTGATGAGTGATATGAAAGCTCGAAAGTCAGGTACGATAGTCAACATGAGTTCTATCGCAGGGCGAAAAGTATATGGTGACCATACCGTATATTGTGGAACTAAGTATTTTGTTCACGCCATTTCTGAAAGTATTAGAGGTTATCTTTCTCCCCACAATGTAAGAGTTATTGTAATGTCACCTGGAAATATCGAAGCTGAGGTGCTGAATGGTATCACTGACCCAAATACTTTAGCTGCATACAAAGCAAATATCGAGCGTATAGGTGGGAGAATTTCTCCAGAATATGTTGCGAAAATGATCCTTTTTGCATATGAAATGCCACAAAATGTAATTATGCAAGAAGTTGTGGTCACCCCAACTAAACAAGATTATTAATTCATGACAAAGATTGTAGTTGGAGTAGATAGCTCTACCCAATCAACTAAGGCAATCGCATGGAATGTCAAAGGTGAATCCATAGCTGAGGGGAGATGTGATATTCCTATTAGCAATCCCTCAATGTTTTTCTTTGAACAAAATCCAGAGGATTGGTGGAGTGCTTTTTGTAAATCTTCTCAAGAATTGAACCAACAAATTGAAACTTCGAATATTGAGGCCATTGCTATTTCTAATCAAAGAGAAACAATTGGTTATTTTGATAAAGAAGGTAAATCTGTTTTCCCCGCTCAAGTGTGGATGGATGAAAGGGCCAGAAAAGAAGTTGCAGAATTTTGTGAATTAATCGGTGGTGAACATGTCATTCGAAATATAACTGGTAGGCCTGCTGATACTTGTCCTTGTGTATACAGGGTATATTGGATGAAAAAAAATCATCCTGAATTATATAAAAAAATCGATTTTTTTTCTGATGTTCACTCTTATTTATTGAAAAAACTTTCAGGTAAATTTTATGGTAGTTGGATTTCTTTAGATCCTCATGGAATGTTTGATCTTCAAAAAAAGAAATTGTCTGACGATATATTAAGCTTATTAGAGTTGAATAATTCTCGATTTCCTAATTTCTCTGCACCAGGTACGAAAATAGGAGAGGTCTCTTTTGAAGCCTCCAAGTTAACCGGCTATAAAGAGGGGACGCCAATTATCGCTGCGGGAGGAGATGGTCAACTAGCAGGCTTAGGAACAAATTGTACGAAATCAGATAGGGCGTATATTAATTTGGGAACAGCGGTTGTGTCAGGAGTATGGTCTAAAGATTACCATGTCTCTAATGCTTGGAGAACAGAGATAGCGGCACAAGGTGAAGGATACATATTTGAAAATTGTTTAAAATCGGGTGCGTTTTTAATTAATTGGTTTGCCGATCAATTTGTTCCAGGTGATAGAAAAGATAAAAACTTTTTTACTAATCTAGAAGCAGAAGCTTCTAAAATTTCAATTGGATCGGATGGATTAATGACACAACCGTATTGGTCAGCTTGCATGGATCCCCACTGGGATGTATCGGCTAGAGGTACAATTACAGGATTTTCACCTTCTCACTCTCCGGCACATATGTATAGATCAATTTTAGAAGGAATTACCTTGAATCAGGTTATGGCAACTTTTGAGATGGAAAAACAGTCTAATTTAGAAATTAAGGAATATTTGGCCATTGGAGGAGGAGCCCAGAGCCCTCTTTGGAGACAAATGTTAGCTGACGCATCAGGTAAAAATGTTTTAATTGCCGATACTGTTGAGGCTTCTTCTTTAGGGGCTGCGATGTTGGCTGCATATGGAGTTGGGTGGTATTCCTCTATTGAAAAAGCCGCAAATTCTATGGCTGGTGAAACAAAGAGTTTCAAGCCAGATCAATCAAAAAGAACTATTTATGATGAGCTACTAGATATCTATAAAGATATTTATCACTCTACGGCAAGTATTAATAACCGTTTAGTAGATTTTGCTGCTAAGCACAATAAAAGTTAGGACAAAAATGAAAAATTATAATGGTGTAATTGATGAATTAATTAATGGGACTTGGGTTAGTCCTTCAGATCAAAATCAGTACGGCATTCCAATTAAAAATATTCAAATTTTAGAAAGTGTGGAAGGTTTGGAGTCAGGTTTAATTAACAAACTTCATGATAACCAAAAACTTTTAGTTGTTAGCGACCCTTTTACTCATAAAGCAATGGGAGAAAAAATTTTTAAAAATTTAACTGGAAAAGTCAATGTTGATGAATACATATGGGAAAAACCATCCTCAAGTATTGAGGGCGTCGATCATTTAAGAGAGAAGCTTAAAAACTATGATGGAATGATTGCGGTGGGCTCTGGTACTGTGAGCGATAGTATTAAATATGCTACTTTTTTAGAAAAAAAGAATTACTCAGTTTTTGCGACGACCCCAATGAATGCTTACACTACTGGCACAGCATCAATTGCTTTTAATGGTATTAAGAAATCACTAGTAGCTCATTACGCTCAAGGAGTGTTTTTTGATTTGAATGTTTTAAGTCATTGTCCGAAGAGATTAACCGCTGCTGCTTTTGCAGATGTCATTTGTAGAACTACCGCGCAGGTAGATTGGCTGATGTCACATCAATTATTAAATACAGAATACAAGCCAATTCCTTATGAATTGCTGGCTTTGTACGAACAGCAAATGATTGACGCGGCCAAAGAAATTTCAGAAGGAAAAATTAATGCCTTAGCGCTCTTGACCAGGATATCTGCGATTATGGGTCTTGGCACCTCCTTTACCCAAACAACACATGTTGGAAGCATGGGTGAACATGGAGTTTCGCACTATATTGATATGTTTGCCGGAGATAAGCATCCTGGCACCTCACATGGTGAACAAGTAGGAATAGCAACGATTAGTATCTCAAAATTACAAAATTCAATCCTTAAAAAAGATCAACCCCCCATCATCACACCCACTAATATTCCCGAAGATGAAATTATTCAAAAATTAGGAGAGCCAATGTTGGAAACAATTAAAAAAGCAATGGAACCGAAAATATTTGATCAAAAAAAAGCAGATGAGACCAACGAGTATTTTTTAAAGAATTGGTCAGAGTTTGCGGAACCACTAAGAGAGAAAATGTTGGACTATGATATTATTTGGAACTCTATGGGGGAATGTGGCGCTTTAAGGACTGCTGAAGATGCTAAACTTGATAGTAATTTTTATAAAGATGCTCTAAAATATGGTAGATTCATAAGAGATCGCTACACCATTCTTGATTTAGCTGGGGATAGTAATCAATTGGATAGTTTAATAAATGTCTGAAGTTCAATATAAAAATATCAAAAAAAATTTTGGATCAGTAGAAGTTCTAAAAGATATCAATCTCAAAATTAATAATCAAAAATTCGTCGTTTTATTAGGTCCCTCTGGTTGTGGTAAAACAACCCTACTTCGAATGACAGCAGGTTTAGAAACCATATCTAGTGGAGATATATCCATTGAAGGAAAAATAATAAATAATATTCACCCACGAGATAGAGATATTGCCATGGTTTTCCAAAACTATGCGCTTTATCCTCAGATGAATGTTTTCGATAACATCGCTTTTAGTCTTCAAATTCGAAAACTTGATGCTCAAGAAATTAAAAAGAAAGTGGAGTGGGCCGCTTCAGTACTAAATCTTACTGAATATTTAAAGCGCACCCCTAAAGAGCTTTCCGGTGGACAAAGACAACGTGTTGCAATGGGTAGGGCTTTAGTCAGAGACCCTAAAGTTTTTTTATTTGATGAACCTCTTTCCAACTTAGATGCAAAGCTTCGTGCTCACATGAGACTAGAAATTCGAAAACTTCATAACCAACAAAATGCTACTACCATTTATGTAACCCATGATCAAATTGAAGCGATGACGATGGCCGATGAAATTGTCATCATGAATGGGGGTATCATTGAACAAATTGCATCTCCCAACGATATTTATGAAAAACCTAATAACTTATTTGTTGCTGATTTTATCGGCTCTCCTGCGATAAATCTAATCAAAGGAGTAGCTACTGATAAGGGTACAATAAAACTAAAAAATCAAGATTTACCTCATCAAAAAAATAATTTATCACCAAATCAAAAAGTTGTTTATGGTATCCGCCCTACGGATGTCAAAATAGTTGAAAACTCCAATGTTAAAGCGGAGGTCATTCTTGTTGAAACTACGGGATCCGAGACTCACATTATAGCTTTGTTAGATGACAATGAATTTCGAATTGTTCAAGCTGGCGGCAGAACCACAATAAAAAATGGTGATAAAATATCTTTAGAATTTGACACCATGAAAGCTCACACCTTTGATCAAACAACTACAAAAAGAATAGATTAAAAAATATTGATTAGGAGGATTGATTGAAGAGCAGATATAGCGACGGTGACGCTAAAAAATATATTTCTATTTTTGCAAAAAGAGGAGTTAGCAAAGACCTCGCACTCCGAATTTATACTACTCAATTATTAGGCAATGACCCCACAGTTGTTCTTCATGGGGGAGGAAACACCTCTGTAAAGTCCTCTATTAAAACTCTTCTTGGTAACCAAGAAGAAATTATCTACGTCAAAGGTAGCGGAAAAGATATGGGGAACATTGAAGAAGATGGCTTTCCTGCGCTGGAAATGAAAAACTTGTTAAATATGCGGCTCTTAAAAGAACTCGACGATTTTCAAATGGTTAACTACCAAAGAAAATATATGCTTGATACTTCTTTTCCCAACGCTTCTGTTGAGACATTACTGCATGCGTTTTTACCACATAAATTTGTTGATCATTCTCACTCTAATGCAATCCTTTCGTTAATTGATCAGCCAAACCCCATTCAAATTTGTAAAAAAGTCTTTGGTGAAGAGATGGGCATTGTTCCTTACATTATGCCTGGTTTTCAATTAGCTAAAAAAGCAGCAGAAGTTTTTGAACAAAACCCAAAAGTTAAAGGTTTAATATTATTAAATCATGGAATATTCACTTTTGCTGAAAATGCAAAAATGAGCTACGAGTTGATGATAAAATATATTTCATTAGCTGAAAAAGAATTAAAACAAAAATCAAAACCAATTCGTGTGAAGAAGTATGAAGAAAAAAAAATTACAGCTTCGTTAATAGCAAATTTAATTAGACAGCAAATTAGTTTAAGACCAGATAAAAAAATTGATCATAAAGTTGTTTATTTCCACAAACCTACTTTTCTGAATGAGTTTTTTTCACATCCAAAATTAAAACAGTTTACTACTCAAGGTCCTGTAACTCCCGATCATGTTATTAGAATTAAATCAAAACCCTTGGTTATCGATTTAAGTAATGAAAAATCTAATCATTTAGAAAATAAAATTACTAAAGCGGTTGCAAAATATCAGGAAGATTACCGAAAATACTTTAAGAGAAATCACAAATATAATTTACAGGCTAACATGTTGGATCCATACCCAAGGTTAATTGTGGTCAAGGGTATAGGAATATTTTCAACCGGTCCTTCTTTTAAAGATGCAAAAATTGCAATGGATGTTGGTCTTAATTCTTTATCAGTCATTTTAGAAGCTGCCAAATTTGGAGAATTTCGATCAATTCCAGAAAAAGAAATTTTTAAGATGGAGTATTGGCCTCTAGAACTAGCTAAAATAAAACCATCTACCCAAAAGCTCAAAGGTCATGTTACTGTTATCACTGGCGGTTTAGGGGCTATAGGATATGCGACTGCTCAAAAATTTTTAAAAGAGGGATCAGAAGTTGTTTTATTAGATATACTTGATCCCAATAAAATTTCTTTAGATCTCACGGGTATGACTTATTTTCAATGTGATATTACCAATGAAAATAAAGTGGAAGCGGTATTTGAGCATATCTCCCAAAAATTTGGCGGAGTTGATATATTAATTTCAAATGCAGGATTTGCTATTCAATCCTCTCTAAATGATTTAACTAAAAAACAATTAGATAGTAGTTTTGATTTAAACTTCTTTGCTCATCATTATTTTACAAAATATGGAACCCAAATTATGAAAATTCAAAATATGAAGGGCTCTGTTGTGTTTAATATATCTAAACAAGCCGTGAATCCTGGCCCTAACTTTGGTGCTTATGGCTTACCTAAGGCAACTCTAATGTTCCTAATGAAGCAGTATGTTGTCGAGTCGAGCAAATATGGAATTCGATTTAATGGTATCAATGCAGATCGTATTCGGAGTGGGCTATTAAATCCAGATATGATTGCTAAAAGAGCAAAGTCTAGAGGATTAACCATTGAACAATACATGGCCGGCAATCTTTTAAAAGAAGAAGTAAAGGCCAGTGATGTTGCAGATGCTTTTTATCATCTCTCTATTTCTTATCGAACTACGGCAAGCGTTATTACTGTAGATGGTGGGAATATTGAATCTTCTTTGCGTTAGATTTTAATA
>Ga0136656_1000212_pt1 | contig 19440 bp, 25 predicted proteins | sample CPBDNA_9_FD_94862 | JGI IMG/M metagenome (GOLD analysis project Ga0136656, IMG submission 94862) | Freshwater to marine salinity gradient microbial communities from Chesapeake Bay, USA - CPBay_Sum_15_0.8_DNA (version 2) | ecosystem: Environmental > Aquatic > Marine > Coastal | place: USA...
CTTGGTGAAGTTGTCTCTGTAGTATGAGTGTGTGATTTTGGGTTTGCCCATTACATCACCTTGATGAAGATGCCAATCAGCATGGTCACAATCAGACCTGTCAGTGCCAGTATGTACATCTGATAACCTTGAATGTGATGCAGGTGATTGTTCATGATCTTTTCCAATGTCTTTTCAATTTTGTTGATTCTTTTTTCTAAATCTTGCAATTTCATTATAACACCGTTCCTAATTGTATTGCTCGCCAATCCACACCGTCAAACACTGCTATGCATCCAACTCCCCCAGAATCATCTCCACCATCTGAACAGAAAGCAATGTCTCCATTGGTTTTGTCTGTTCTGGCATTGAGTTGTGCCGCAGTTTGTGGTGCCAAATTCAGCACTTCTTCCAGTTTGACCTTGCCTGTGTCTGGATCCAGTGTGAGATTGGTACTGGTGCTGGAATTGATTTCGTCTGGAAGGTAAGTGGCCAATATTTTGGATGAAGCATCCAATGGTGCTACCCCTGATGCCGCTCCTCTACCGTTGATGATTGCTGTGATTTCATCCAGTGCCGCTTTGAGATCAGCTCGCGCCGCCGCAGGTGAATCTGTTCCAGAATCTAGATTGGTTGTGATAATTGCACTTGGATTTCCCCAGGTCATATTGGTCTCCTTTTGTTGTTTTTATTTATTTTTTTGGTTGTCATATACATGTGTTCCTGTTTCTTGTGTTTGGCCCTTGTACGACGCTGTATGACGCAGTAAAAGGTGTTTTATTTTACGAATAGTTCGTGGATAAACTGGCATAATAAGTTCCATCTGCAAACAGAATGGTCATGATGTCCACAGCACCTGATGCCGTGCTCAGTGTGTTGGTTCCACCTGCAAAAATCATTCTGTTGGCACTGTCTGTGCCATCTGTGAATGTTCTATTACCTGTTGTGTCCTGTTCCAAAATCAGTGTGACACTTTGTCCATTTGCCGCTCCTGCGAATCCTGTAAATGTGACACTTTCTGTGAGAATCAATCTCTGTATGTTGCCATCCCTCACATCCACATTGATTGAACCAGCACTGTCTGTGGTTATGGTGTTGATGGTTTCTGTGTAACCCTCTAGATTTGGATTTGTGAATGTTTGAAAATTGCAATTCACTGGTTGGTTAAGAGGATTTCTTAAACCAATGTTTTTGCCCAAACCACTATCAAAACCAATGGAAATGTTGTCACCTTCTGCTAGGTTAAATGTGGGTGGTGCCCAACTCAATGTGCCTGCTCCATCCGATGTCAACACATAATCTGGTGAAGGGGAATCACCAAGAGGAAATCTGTATGATGGCACAAAAACGCTTCCTGTACTGTATGTGCCAAACACAATGGCATTTTCTTCTTGAGTTTGATCTTGACTCACTGCCAATTGTATGTCTTTGTATCTGCCTGATGTGATCCTTAAACCCGGAATGTTTGAATTGTCCAATTGAATACCATGACCATTATTTCCTCCACTGTCTGGGTCAGTTTTACTAGAAATTGAAATACCATGTTCATACAAACGGATCTGAGGTTTATCTGGGTTATAATCGTTTAAAAGTGTGAGCACTCCACCGTGGTTAATGATTTCCACTTCAGAATTTACTGGTGCATTGGGATCATCAGCACTGTCTGTGCCTGTGGGTGTGAATTCCAAACCAACTTCTTTGGTCAGTTTCATCTTCAATCCTGCAAATTCGGCACTGTCTGCATCATCCACAAAACTGAATCCGTTCACATTCAAATCTTCTGTGAGTGGATTGCCCAAACCACTTGCTGTGGATGAAATGATCACACCACCTGTGGAATCTTGATCCACTGTGATGTTGTCACCTGCTGAAATGTTCAACAATTGATAATTGGTGCCTGGTTTTATGGTGCCTGATACGGAATCATACACCAACACATCACCATTTTGTATGCCTGATGTGTCCACAAAGTTAACAATATCGTTAACTGCGTCACTCATGGTTTTGAGTTCTGGTCTGCTCTGTGCAATTGAATTGTTGTCTGAAGCAAATGCGTTGGAATCTGGTTTGTTAATTGGCCATGCCATTAGGTTATCCTCTGTGTGTTGCCATCAGCATCTGTTTTGTAACTGATGAATTTCTGCATCATGATATCAACCGTACAATCTATTCTTGTGCGTTTGCCATATGCATCTATGTTGAAAATATTTAACACAGGAGGGTCTGCCTGTTTGTCCACAAAGATAACTGGCACATCTGTGGCACCTGCTGTGTCTGCCAAATCAGCAATGAGTGGTTGCACCATGATGCTTTTGATGTTCACAGTTTCTGTGGTGTTGAGATCCAATTGTCTTGCTCCCACTGAACCCGCCAGTGTGCTGGTGTCTAGATTGGAAATGGTTTGCAGTTCTGTGAATGTGTCCACACCTGCCGCAAAACGCTGAAATGCAAGATCTTCTGGTTCACCTGCACTGTCTTTGCTGATGTTGAATTGAAATTGAAAATACCTGCCTGTGATGGTGTTGATGAATGCTGTGTTGGGTGTGATCACCAGTGTGCTGGCACTGTCTATTGCACCACCTGTGGAATCTACGGTATCGCCATAATACACAGTGGTTGTAATAGGTGCTGTTGCTGTGCAATCAATCACCGGAGTAACTGTGTCGCGTATGCCCAGATCCTGTATGGGTGATGTGAATTGCAGTGTGCTGGCACTGGTGCCATTCCATGTGTTAAAATTGTCCCATGTGTAACCTGCACTGTCTTCTGTGCCTGCCCATGTTTCTTGTCCCAGTGTTCTGTATTCATTTGCTGATTGATCGTAAAATCCTGTGCCCGGCATGCTATAACTCCAATGGTGTTATGCCTGGAGGAAGTTGTGGTCCAAAATTTCCCGGCATTTTGAATATGTATAAATTTCTTGCCAACCAATTCACATAACTGCTCAAGGTCATGCCTTCATCTGTCAGTGTGCCATTGTACCAATAACTTCTGTAGTAAGGTGTGTTGTAGTAGAAACCACCCTGTAGATTCATGCCCAATTTGCTGTTGATGTTGTATTCAAACTGTCCTATTGTGGCAATCACTCTGATGGCAAGATAGGTTGGATTGTGAATGAACATGTCATATTCTGCTCCCAATACACCTGCTCTCAACACATTGCCCTGTGATGTTTGTATATAATTCTGTGTGAGTGCATAAGGACCCACCTGACTGTTTTGATCAGCGGCATTCTCAATGGATTTCCAATTGATCACATCTTCTTTGATCAAGGTTTGTGCAGTTGAATTTGGATTTAGATAATATCTTATTCGGTATGTTTCAAAACTGGCAATGGGTTTGGCAAATCTCAATTTTATTTTCATGAAATTGTCCAAAGTTTGTCCACCCAAAGTGTATCTGTTTGGATTTTGCACACCCCCGATCACTTCTGCTGTTCCCCCTGTGGTTGCTAGACCTTGTTGATTAGCGGCACTCAGAGTGGTGTTGCCTGAACTGTCTTGATAGTATTCTGGAGCAATTCTCATCAGCGGCATATACTCATTGATTTGTAGTATTTTCTGCACACTGTCATCTTGTCCCAATGCAGGTGCAAATTTGTATTCTGTCATTGGAGTCAAATTGCCATATCTGCCTGCATAAGTTTTTTGATTGTAGGTGATGGTTCTGCCCGTGGTAATTTCTGTTTCAGGCACAATGAATTGATTACAATTTAAATCTGGTCTTTTGGGTTCTGGTAATGGTGGTCCTGGATCTGGATCATCTGGATCCTGTGGTGTGTTGCCAGGAGGAAATGTGCCTGGATTATCTTTTGGATTGGTTGGCGCTTTGGGTTGTGGATCTGGTTCGCTTGGTAAAAAGATTGGAGGATCAACCTCTATCTGTGCACCGGACACAAATGGATACACAGTGGCATCATGTTCCACTGCATCTATCTGCACATTCAATTCACCAGTGATCTGCACACTGATCACTCTGAATGTGACCTGATTCAATTGCAAAACAGGATCTGTTAATCTAATGATATCACCTGGTATAATGTCAATCAATTCGGGTGTGGTTCTAAAAGACACTGTGCGTTGTGCCCTTGATTTCTTATAGATCATTCTTGCAAGATCTCTTGCAATTGCAGGATTGGTCAATGTTGGAAAATTAAATTCTCCAATCAATTCCTCTCCATCAGTGTAGAAAACTGTGGTTGGATCATTGTCTGTGCCTGTGCTCACAATGTCATCTTGATCTGAATACACCACCTGTTGATTGGTAAAAGATTTACCTGGATCCACATAGTTCACAATCACTTTGTTGTATTTGGTGCCTTTGGTTTCTCCACTCAGTGTGATTGGACCCACAAATTCATTGCTGTCCACATCATATGCCACATTTACTGTGCTGGATGTGATATCTGTGGCATTACCACCATCTTCCACAATCAATTTGTATCTGCCATCCACATAAGGCAACAGTGCTCTACAACCTGCCACTAATTCTTTAACATTATCAATCAGTGTTGAACCTGTGTTAATCACAGCATTCATGGTCATTGCTTTGCCTGTTTGTGTGTCTGAATATGTGACTGTTTGATCAAATTTTTCTGCGGCAATTCTAAAACTTTCTGCATCTATTTCATCGTTGGATAATCCACATCCGTATCTGGTGTTTCGCATGTAATCCAATAGACAGTTTGCTGGATTGATACCTGCAAACATTTTGGTTGAAGCACTCACTTCATCTGCTTGTTGTGTGTATGATCCTGATGTGATGCTGTATGAATCTGTTAGATCTTTTGAACCTGGAGTTAACACACTGGTTGATCTTAAATCCATAACTTTTCTGCCTTGCACATGGAATATAACCTGTGGAATACCTCCTGAAAAAACTCTGTTGGTTGATGTGTCAAATGAAAATCTAAATGCCGCATAACACAGTCCTGTGCCTGTTCTCACTTTGGAATTCCATGTGCCTGCACCCCCACCTGTGTTGAACACAGCACTGGGTTCTGGTTTATTGGGATCACCTGTGTATATTTCAAAATCAACTAGATCTTTGTAGATACCTGCATTGATTTTGTTGATGCTTTGTGCCGCTGTTCTTCCAGAATCTGTGGTTTGAAAATTGTTTGTGGTTTTACCGGTGTATGTTACATCAGCAGGTGTGACCAAACGATCATCTATTTTCATCTGTCTTATTCTGTTGATGGGTCCTTCGCATATGGCATATATCACAAAAAGATATTTGTTGTCAGTGCCATTGGTTTCCGCATGCACCACTGCACCTCCCACTTCTCTTTCACCGTACACCACAGGAATAGGCACATTGGTTCCTGATTTGGTTAATTTTACACCATCCGCAACCTGTCCAGGATCAATATTTTGCTGTGGTGCACCAAAAGGTGTGAGCACAAAGTTGAAGGCATCCCCCACAAATGATCCAATCTTTTTGACCACATCGGTGAATCCGTCAATGACTTTATCAACGAATTTTTTAACTTTGTCTCTAAATTTTGAAAACCAACCCATTATGTTTTAATTCCCCATTTGATATCTTCCACTGCCTTGTCAGCATACTGCATAAAATTTTCATATGATTCTCCTCTGCCTCTGCTGAAACCTTGTGGATTTGTTTTTCTACTGTTGACTTTTCTAAAATTTGCAAACTGACTGGCAATTTCTAGAGTGATGGTTGCTGAATCTTGATTGTTGTTCAATTGATAACCACTCACCTTGCCCTTGAAAACAATGTAACTGCCATCACCCGCAGAATCTTCAAACAGTATGTTGTTGCTGGTGTTGATGAAACATCTTTTGATGGTAACTGATTTGTTGATCTGTCCTGACACAGCATAATCTGTGATTGCATTGGTGGCAATAGCACTGAACACAATGTTTACTGTGCTCACTGTGAGATCTCCCACTTCCTGTGTTTCTGAAATTGAAATTAATTTGTCTGTGGCATTATACAGTTGTCCACCCACTGTTAAATTGTAAGGTGCATCTGTAAAGTATTCCACTGTGTTGTCTGATTTTGTGAGTTCCAACAACAGCACCGCAATGATGCTTTTGTTTGCCAGTGTGCTGTTCTGTGTGCTGGTTAAATCTCTGGTCACTACAACACCTCACGCACTTCGATTGTGAAACTTACTGTGCCATCCACATTGTAATTGTATTCAAATGGTGAACTCAATGCAATCATCAAGAACGCCACATTGTCATATGCAATTGTGTGACTGGTAGTTACTGCTTCAACCAAAGGCGGAGTGAATTTTAGTGTTTTTCCTCCTGCACTGTCTCCCCCACTGCTACCAACACCTGCACAATTTTCTGTGATCATGTATGCTTTGTTGTGATTGCTGAATGTGATCATGTCACCTGCTTTAAGTGTAAGTTCTCCTGTGTCTGTGATCACCTCAACTGATGTGGCACCTGCATCTGCATTGGTTTGAACTTCAAGATTGACACTGCCTGTGGTTGTGCCTGAAAAATCACTGATGCCTGGCAACACCACATAAAAATCGTTTAACTGTCCTCTTAATTGTGCAAGGAATGCCTGTATTGCTTTGAAATCTGCTTGAGTGTATGCAATCATTTTCAATGAACCGGTCCATATGGTGGTTGAATTGCTCACACGCACAGTTCTACCACTAGTTGTAGTTGTCACACTCACATTGTCCAATTGTCTAAAATTCACAGACTCAAATTTCACTGTGGTTGGTAGTGTGCTGTTGGGTCCGTTGATGTATCCTATGTTTGCCATTAGTTGGTAATACCTACTCTTCCTTTCCTGTTGAGTGCTTCATTGACCACACCCACAATGGTTTGTCTTCTGTCAATCAACACTTGATCTATGCCTTGTGAATCAATTGCATTGATTGTGAAATTGATATTTACTGATCCACCCATTGCACTGTTTGGAGTAATGGCACCGCCATTTGCTCCCATGGTCAGTATCTCAGGACCAGATTCTCCAACAAGGTAACTTGCCCCTGGTGAAACCTGTCCACCTTTTTGTCTAGGTCCTGTGTACTGTGTGGATTTAATTTTAGCGACTTGAACCGCACCTGTTGCCGCAATCAATGCCGCTACCAAGAAATTACCGGTACTTAATGCTTTCATAACACCTTGTGCTGTGTTTATAATAGCATCTGCTATTGCTAATGCTTTTGCAATTTTAAATGCTTTTTCATTAATCTGAGCTAATTCATTAATTAACTCTCTACCCAGTGCTATCGTTAATCCTTTTTTGTTTTTGCCAAATGCTACTTCAATATCTATTTCTTTGGCCTTGCCTTGTTTAATTAATTCTATTACATCTTCTTGTTCTCTTTTTCTTCTGTCTGCTTCTGCTCTTGCGGCATTTTCTCTTATTTTTGCAATTGCTTTTTGATACTGTTCTTCGCTGATCTTGTCATTGTCTCGCAAAATTTCTAAATTTCTATATTTTTCTTCTTCTCCTTTAATTGCTGGATCTTCAAACACAGTGCCACCAACTTCTTTAGCAATCGACGGTAATGCTTTTTCTGCCGCTTGTAAATCTTTCAGTGCTTTCTGTCTTTCCAACAGTAATCTTAATTCTTTTTCCTGTTCATCGGTCATGCCTTTCAATGCTTTTGCTTTTTGAATATAGATTTCTGCATCTATTTCATTTGCAATTGCATTTGCTTCTAAATTTACAATATTGTCTCTTAATTTTTCTGTGTATTTGCCCAGTGCCGCTTCTAATTTGTCTTGTTGTAATTGTTGTAATTTTTGAGCTGTGGTTAGTCTTCTTGATGCATCAGTGTTTGATTCTAAACCTTGATGTAAACTGTGATTAGCATCTGTTAAAGTGTTTGTGTCTTTTTCTAAAATTCCAAATTTTTGACCTAAACTTACAATTTCATCTTTGAATAACACAATACCACCTACCAACACAGTTGCCGCCGCAATCAATGGATTCGCCATTGCCGCCGCAGTCATTATCCTAATGGCCTTGGTCACATTTGCCACGGTGACACCTAAACCTGCCATAGCAACTTTCAATGCGAATACCTGTTTGACTAAAAATCCTAATGCTAATAATTTGAAAGCAAATTTTAATAAATCCACATTGTCTTTAGCAAACAGTATTGCATTGCCTAAACTTTCACCTATTTGATTTGCAAGATTTTCACTGCCTTCACTGGCATCTATGATTGCTCTTGTGACTTCAGTCAATGCCGCAGTTAATCCGCCTTCACCCACTTCATCTGCAAATATGGCAATTTCATCTTGTAAATTACTGAATGCACCTGTTAATGTTTGTGATTGTCTTTCAATACCACCTGCAAAATCAGTTTTACCAATTCTTTCAATAACATCTATAATGTCCAATCCATTATTTCTAATGGTTGTGGTTGTGCCTTTGAAAATAACTTGCAGTTTGTCACCTTCTGTCTTGACCTTAATACCCAACTGTTTAAGCATTTCAAATTCACCAGTGGTAGCATTGAATACTGCTCTAGCAACATCATCAATTCTTCTTCCCATACCAGCGGCAATATTACCCACACTGGTCATGAAGTCTATAGTTGGGTCTAAACCTGCATTTCTAAATGTAATGAATGCACTGGTTACATCTTGAAGTTGGAATGGTGTGGTTTGTGTGAAATCTTTGATTAAACGGAATGATCTAGCGGCGGCCTCTGTAGAACCCTCCACAGTTACAAGTGTTGCTCGTAGATCCTCAAATTGTCGAATGGTATTGATTAATCCTCTAACAACTGCCGCCGTACCAATGGCCACCAACGCTCCTGCCGCCGCTTTTGCTAATTTTCTAGTGTTGCCTAAACTTTTGTTTAGACCTTCTATATGACCTTTTGCTTTGCCTAGTGCCGCACCTGTTTTATCAACGACGACGAGTTCTAGGCGTACGGTGTCCACCATGGTTCATTCCTTTTTGTTGTTGGTCATGCTGTAATTTAAAATACGAGTTCCACATCTGGATCTCTAGGACGCTGAGTTGCATGACCTCTTCTAATGACTTGCCAAGTGTTTCAGCAATCTTCATAAGAAGAATTAGCTCACCATCCTCTTTTAGTTTTTTTCCACTTCCTCCATAGCGTATTCACTGGTTGCATTATTCAATTGTGATGCAACCTTGATCAACACTTTTGGATCGGCCTGTGTCATCAATTCATTCTTGTCGAATTTTGAAAACATCTGCTTACCATCTGGTGTCAATGCTTTGGCAATGACAGATTCAACCAATGCTTCCACTGTGTCACCTTTGGTTTGCAGTTGAATTATTCTCGATTCAACCTGAAACGAATACACAGGTTTGTAATAAATGTCAGTCTTCCACTCGGGCACAGACATTTTTAGTAGTTCACCATTCAATTTGTTTTTGAAATGGTCTTTGATGTTATTCATTACTGAACTCATCTTATTCTCCTTCTATTTCTTAATGTTGCTCCCAAGGCCTGCCTCACTATGCCTCTGGGTGCTTGTTTGCTACGCCCTCGTTCTAACAGATCAATGTAAGGCACACGGTTTTGGATCTGAATCTGTCTTTCCACACTGCTTGATGCTGTGGGGTTAGTTCCTTGTTTCATTTTCCAACCGCGTCTTGCTCTGCCTTTGTCTATTGGAGTTGCGTCTTTGACTTCCTCCAATAAAGTGTTTGCGATGCGGGTGCTCACTTTGGTCATTTCTCTACTGACCTTGTTGAACACCGCATCTAGATTTTTTAATCTACCAGATATCATTCTGATTACACAGTTGCTTCTACTAAAGGTCCTGTTCCTTGGAATGATACTGTTGCTGTTACCAAGTCATCAAATGATGCTGTTCTTGAAACTGAAGTTAGGATCACTTCACCTTCGTAAACTGCTCCTGATGATGAGTTTGGTATAAATTGCACATGCAAAGTGGCATCGTTTGCTGGATCAAACACAGTTGCGCCTGTTTCTGTTGTGTCATACACAACTTCCATAGTGCCTGTGAATTGATGCAATCCTGCCAAATATGTTCTTGCTCCGTCGCCCATTGCTGTGTTTTCAATTACATCTTTTGTGTGTTCCACAGTCCAAGATCTAACATTCGCCACTGCCGTCATTGCGCCACCGGAATCTGTTCCATACTTCACTGTACCGTTTTCACCTGTAAGTGTTGCCATGATTATTTCTCCTCGTTATTGTTTTTAAAATCATCCTCTGAATATGTCCAATTGTCTTCTTCCAAATCCATTTCACTGTGTTTGATTTGTTCAATTAGATCCTCGTTGGATAATTGTGTTGATTGTTTAACTTCTGGTTCTGCAATTTTCAATTTGCGTTTAGAAGTTTTTTTCGTAGATGTGTTTGAAGTTTTTTCAGTCCAACCTGCATCTAGAAACCTCTGTAATCTGTCTGCTTCTATTTTTTTAGATTCTTGATCTTTGTGTATGGTAATATATTTCATTATACTGCTCCTTTGGTAAATGAATATCTCACTTCCACTGTCATTACAAATTCTCCCAGTGGTGGTGTTCTATCAATCACTTCTATTGTTCTTACTCGTGTCGTACTGGCCCTCGCCTCTGCTAATTCTCTGGTTCTGTCCGCATTGAGTGTTTCTTCTATGCGTTCTATCAATTCATTGCGTTTTTGATCCACAGTGGTGATAGAACCTTGACGGCCATCTGCTCTCACAAATCCTCTGATGGCAACTTCTATGATGCCTCTGCGATAACCACCCATGGCATCGTCTTCTCTGGTTTCATTGCCTGTGGTTATTAACACAGCAGGAAACTGTGTGATTGCCAATTTGTTCACATCAAATGGTTCGCGTGTCACAATGACAGGTTTTGGTGGTCGCATGTCCTCCAATACTTCAATGATGTTTTGTGCTATGTTTTCTCTGTTGCTCATTCTTTACCTTTTTAGGCGCAAGAAATGAGTAGGTTCTCTTTCAGCATCATCCACTGTGCCTGAAGAATCCAAATCATATTCTACACCGTCTCTCAGCACAAGATCCATTTCTCTCTCGTACTCTCGTCTGTAAAATTCCATTTTTCTTTCAAATATGTCCACTGCTTCGTCAAACTTGGCCAATTTAGGGTATATGTGAAAACCCAATGCTTGATAGCATGCCGCTCTGGTCAATTGACTGGCGGTGTATAGATCATCGTCCGGTTCATTTTGTCCTGTGGAAATGTATTTTAAATCATACAGTCCAATCTGTTGAGTGGGCCACCATCTAATACGCAAATCTCTAAACACATCTTGTTGTGCTCTAGAAATTTCGTCAGTGAAGTCTGGTATGCCGTATGACAGAATATCCGGTTCGTATTCAGTGATGTCGCTGATTGTTAAAAGTGTTGCCATGCGAGTTTCTGCTCCATTAAAAATTGATTAAAAACAAGTTCTGCTTGTCAGTTATTTATATCTTTGTGAGTTTTTTGAAAAGATTTACAGGGCAACTGCTTATGCTGAAAACAGTTGCCCCACATTTAAGAGATAAAAAATGTCCGCTGTAAAGCGACAAGTATTTATTTCTGTGTGTGGTAAGAATTGTGTTAAAACTGGGAGAGCGTTAGAAATGAGCAATTACACTCTCCCAGAAAAAAAGTCGTCTATGTCAGACAGTTTTATTTATCACTCAAAAAGAAAGGGCCCGAAGGCCCTTTCAATGTGAAGTTTGTTGAAGGTTAACTTATAGATTATAAGTTAGCGTCTCCAATTAATGCTACTCCGTATTCGTCGAACAATTCAGAAACACCATATGCCCAAGATCCAACGATTTCGTCAGCTCTTAAAGAAGCATCTCTTTGGTTTTCAATTCTGAACTCTCTTTTGATCATTACGCCCAATGCGTCTTGATGGAAAGCACCGCCTACGAATGCGCCTGCTGAGTCACCAGTTACTGTGTTTGATTCCACTATAACAAGATTTGCTATACGGCCTACAAAACCAGTTCTGATTGCCTCGTTAGCAACATCAGAAACATTACCAGAAGCACCAAAAGTGTTTGATAAACTTTTCTTGATCTGGAATGCTTGTTTAGGGTGTAACACACAGTAGATGTCACCTGATGGTACATTATTTGATCTCAATAATGCTTGAGCTTTAAAAAGATCTTCCACTGTTAACTCTCTTGCGCCTGAACCCACAACATTTGTTGTGAATCCTGTGAAAAGAGCGGCAACATCTTTGTCAAATTGTTCTGCTAGTGCACCACCAATTTGAGTTCCCACTGCTTGTGCCACATTGTCTGTAGCAGTTTCTTTCATAAGATCAGTTAATGTTACCATTACACCTCTCTCTGAAGCAGTGATTGTTTTAGATGTTGTCACATCAAAAGTGGCATTAGTTAAATCTGCACCATCTGCTGGTGAAGACACTGCCACTGTTGGGTAGATTGGCACACTTGCTGTTAAACCAGGTGTTCCAACCATGTTGTAGTTACGGATCAGATTTCTCATCACCGATTTTTCGTTTAATTGGTAAAGTCCCGCTTGAGTAATATTGTTATACAACGCGGTACTTGCCACTGTATCAAATGCATTTGTTGCTGGCATTTTGATTCTCCTTGGTTAGTTAAACACGAATACCTTTAGATTTCATTATTTCTTTGTAACGAGCTCTATGTTCAGGTATACTCATGTTAAGTTGACTTATATCATTTGTGGCCAACGATTCTTTACTGCCCTGTCCTTGTCCTACACCAGAACCTTTTGGTCCTGCTGAAACAAAGTGAGGATTAGATTGAAGAAACTCATTCACCAAGTCTTTCACTTGTATTGGATCACCTGCATCATTGTAACGCACTTGTCCTGTTTTTAAATCAATCACATCCACTGTGCCTGCTTCATTCAACTTCAGTTGATTTTTGAGCAATTGTGTAACCTGATTAGGGTTAATTGCTCTGGCGTTGGACGCCTCTGATAGCAGTGCACCATCAACCTTGATAGAAGTCAGTTCTGACTGATACTGTTGGATTTTAGAAGTGAATTTTTCCGCTTGTTCTTTCAACAATTGTTCAAATTGACCTCTTTTTTCCAACTCTATCTGTCGGGTCTTTTCTTCCTTCTCGATCAACTTTTGATAGTGATCAACATCTATGCTTCCATACTTTTTTTCGTATTTGGCACGCTCCCTCTGTACTCTTTCTGCCACAATCTTGTCTAAATCTTGTTGACTGAAAGTTTGAGTTTTGGTTTCTTCTTGAACCGTTGTGGGTTCTGCCTGCTCTTTGATTTCAGGTGCAGTGTCCTGAGATTTTACCGCTTGTATTTCTGCGTTCATTATGTCCTCCTTTTATAATGAGTTGAGTTGACTCCCTGTCCAATGACAGTAACAGTGTTATTTAGCGATTAGCGTTTTCTTTTGCCTCGCATTGAACCTTTTGAAGATTTTTTGTTCTTGTTGGGTTTTCTTTTTCCTCGCATTGCCATGATTATGCTCCTTGTTTGTTGGGTTTCATTATGACATCGCTTCTTAAATGATGTGCAATGTGATAATTCAGTTTCAACAACAGATCAATCACTGTTTGATTTTCATTGCGTTTGTTTTCAAACATGATGACTGGTCTGCTGATCATAATTGTATTTAATGCACCTCTAATCACTTCCAATTCACCCTGTTCCACATCAATCTTGATCAAGTCAACACCTTGCAATTTGAAACTGTCCAGGGTTGTGCCTTGCACTGTGTGACTGGTGGTTTCTTGCCATTTGGATTGTCTTCTTGGTGCCACACTGCCATGTGCAGGATTGTTTGTGATGTTGGGTATTTGCAATGTCACTGTGCTTTCATGATCCATCAATGCACACTGATGTGCCTGTATTTTTGTATTGGTAATTAATTTTTTAAATGTGTTAGGATTGGGTTCAAATGCCACCACTGTGTCAAACAGATCCACAAATGGATGACTGGTGTCACCATCATTGGCACCCACATCCACATATGTGCGTGTTTGTTTGCAGTGTGGTATTGCAAACCTACTGATCAGTGTTGAGCTCATTTTGTATCCTTTTATAGATTATGTCTGTGCCCATTTTGTTTCCATATTTGCCTTTTTTTGGCAATGTGTCCATTTCAGCAATCACTGTGTGTGTATCACCTATCATGTCTATTCTCATAAATTCAAACATTTCTCCCAAGGCCAATGCTCTGTCAATCTGTGTGGTCCAATTTGCAGGTTTTGTAAAATTACCTTTTCTGCTGTTGACCAACACAAAACCCAAATCATTTCCATCTATGTCCACGATGTTTTCGTATTCGTCTTTTATGGATATATCTGAAATAACCTGTGTGAATATGTGTTTGCCCTTGTAGATAAAATGTTTATAATCTATTCTGCTGTTGATGTTAGGTTCACTAAAAAATATTTCATCCATGTTTGCATAATCATAAATTTTATATTCCTTCCTATTCAAACTTTTGTTTCTAATCCAATTGACCAGTTCTTTGTATGATTGAATGCCATTACGACCATTACGATTCACTGTGACATTATTGTTGATCACTCTTGCATTGGCACCACTGTACAATCCACATTTGATCCAATAATCATCATGTTTTGTCATATTGTAAACTGTGTCGATGTCTTTGTCTGCAAAAAGTGTTGGTGCACACCAATCCCCATAATTTTTTTTGATGTGTTGTTTCATTGTGTATTTGTTTTGCATCACAGCATACAGAGGAGATTGTGTGCTACGGTGATGACATGATTGAATCAATTTATTTAGAGCAAATGATTCATATCCTAAATCATACTGCAATCGATTTTTGCTGGCGATGTTTGAACTATAAGGAGGCATTATTAATCAGTGCTGAGCTCATCTGCGTTTGCCACGATATCCTGCGGCCCTGATTGCTCTGCCTTGTCTTTCTGCTTGTTTTTTTGTTTTGTAAATTTTACCACTGGTGCCCCAACGGTATCCACCCTTGACTTTTCTAACTGGCATGATTACTCCTGATTTAGTAATTGCTGTTTCGCTGTGTTGATGTCTTCTTGTGTGATTTCAGAATGCAGTTGCAGTATCTGTTGATCTGTGTAACCTTGCATGATCATTTCTTTGATGTGTGCTGATCTGTCAATGGTTGTGGTTACTGGATGTTCCATTTCCTCTTCTTCATCTTCCAAATCCATGGCATCATCTTCCATCACAGTTCTATAAATTTTCTTGTCTATTTCTGCATTGATTCTAGGATCTGATATGTTGGATTCTTTGGCCATCTTCAATATTGAAATGTCATTTGCTCTGTCCTGTATGGAAAATGATCTTGGATATTCTATTTCACCATCAAATGTGGTGCCTTGATACAGTGCATACAATCTCCATATCTGTTCTTCTGCGTGTTCAAACTGTGCGGCATAAGTGGCCAATTTACTGCTCAATTGACTGAACTCTGATGATATGGCAACTCCTGATAATCTTCTAGACTCTGGAGATCTGATTCCGCCTAGGTGGTTGGTTCTGTCAATGGATTCAATTTTTTTCTCCATGGCACTCAACACAGATTCTATTGATGCACCTGATGGTTGTAGCAAGAAAGGTTTTAGATTGCCATCCAAATTTTGTGGCATCTGTATGATTGAACCTGCACCTGCTGATGCTTCTGTGTCCACAGTTTTTACCAAAGTGGGATGATTGGTCAATCTCACAATCTGTTCTATTTCAGATGAAAATTCAAACAGTTCTCTGCAGATGTCCGCCGTGTCTCCCAATGGTGAAACACCAATGCCTCTGATGGGTGATCTCTGTGCATACACACAAACTGCTGGCACTCGGCCCAATTCGTTTGGCATGGTTTCCACATATTCACCTTCTTTGCGATCATTAATTTTGTACACATTGATTTCATCTGGTGTGTATTCTCTGATGTATTGTGTGCCACCAATAATTTCTTCTTTGACCTTTAGATAGGTTAGACTGTAAAATCCGTTTGATTGTCTTTCATATTTCCAATCCAAAACATCCATGGGTTGAAACAGTGACACATAAGGTCTGATTTCCTGTTCTAATTCTTCTGCTCTGGTCATTGCTTGACTGTTGATTTTGTCCACAATTACCCAACAGTGACCATACACCATGCTCCATGTTGCCAGGTCTTGTAGCAGTTGTGTAAATGATCTGCCATCCAAATCACAATCCTGCATGAAGGCATTTACATTGGGTTCAGTGGCAAGATTGCCCATGTATCTAACAGGTTCTTTTCTAAATAAAAATGAATTGAATATCGAGGCCACACTCTTCACATGATTGTCGTAACCCACCATTCTCAATCTTTTTTCGTAATCATCTCTTGATTCGTAGTAGTATGGTTCTAGATATTTGCCCAAGAAATAGTTGAAACCACCGTAGTATGAATCCTGCAAAAACTGCCATCTGTTCACAAATGTTTGATATGCTTCATGTGTTTCCACAATGTAAGACGCATAGTTTCTTGTGTCACCTTTGATTAATCTGTCTCGTATAACTGCCATTATCTAACTCCTTGTGTTGTTTTGCTGAATGACCATCTTGTGGGTTGTTGAATATCAATTTCTCTTTTCACAGGATACAAATAATCAATCAAATAACCCACAGCATCCGACATGTGAGTGTTTTCTGTGTTTTCTACTTGATAAGAATTTTCTCTGTACTGTAGAGATTCTAAACTTTTGATAATCTGTTTGCATTTTGGATCTATGAACACTGATCTGATTCCTTGTGAGTTTTTTAGTTTACTATTTACAGCATTGACCCTGTCTCTGATGGGCGGATTGGCATTTTTGTAATGCACATTGAATCCTGCATTTTGCAATATTGAAATGTCTGTTCTTCCACCTGCAGATGTTCTTCTCTGTTTGCCTGCCGCATCTGGATACACATGGATTCTTGAATTTGGATATCTTCTTTTCAATTCATCACATATCTGTTCTGTGCTGGATTCATTGATTGATATTTCATCAATAAAATATAAACAATTGTTTTGAATCACAGATATTGCCACACTGAATGGTGAATAGTTGAAGTCCATACCACAGTGTATTTGCATTTTTTCTAAACCACTGCATGGTTTAACCACTTCTGATCTATCAAAATTATAATACACACTGCCTGCATATGTTAAGAATGTAGATTCATATTCTTGTTGGTATGTTCTTTCATCCAAATCTCTTTTTGCATCTTCTAATTCTTTTTGATCAACAATTCCACCATCTATGGTCTTGAAACTGAATGCGTCCCAATCATCTGTGTGTTTTGCTGTGCTGTACATTTGATGTGAAAAAGATCCAACACCTTTTGGGGTGCCTATGAACAATGCTTTGCCTTTTCTGTCTGACAGTGTTGGTCTCAAAACATTTTTCCACAATTCTTCATCTAAATCTTGATATTCATCCATCACTAAAAAATCTAATCCAACACCTCTTAACCCGTCTTTGTTCTCTGCACCTTTCAGTGTGATTTTAGATCCTGATTTTAATCTTAATGTTAATTCTGCTTCATTGCTTTGTTCCAACCACTTGTATTCTTTCAACATGTTCTTCAACTGCTCCCACACAATGCCTTTTGCTTGTCGATAACTGGGTGCCACATACCATACATTTTTGTTCATGTCACTGGCATGTCTCATCAATTCACATATGGCCACAAAAGTTTTTCCAAATCTTCTTCCGCACACAGCAGTTCTAAATCTTTTGTTTGAATTTACAATTTCACCCTGTGCTTTGCTCAATTGAATCATTATTTGTCCTTTTCAGTTTTTATTGTGAATTGGAATGGCAATGGTTGTTTGTCCTGTGATTCCTGATGTTGATCTTTTTGACCACAATAGTTTTTTCCTAGGTGAATCATCATTTTTACATCACCTTTTTCTGCTTTTTCCATCTGTAACTGTTTGATGTGTGCTTTGCCCAGCAATTTGCCTTTTTCGTAATATTTCTTGTATTTTCTGTCCAAGGTGGTTGTGGTTATGCCCACACTGGTGCAAATCTCAATCTTTGTGCATTGATTGAACGCCAATCTTTCTATTTCTTTCACATCTACAATCTTTTTGGGCATTATATCTGTCTCTCCAATACTCGGATTCTAAAATTTCTAGAATCTTGCAGTGCATTTCCTGTAACAATTTTGAATTCTATGTTGTAGATGTTGCCTGCTGTGCCACCTGAAATAAATGCTGTGGCAATGTAATCTGTCTTGGTGGTTGAATCAATCACCAATGGTGCGGCATCACCTGAAATGGTTTGTGCTGTGACTGACAGTGTGCTGATGGTGTCTCCTGTGGGCATCCAATTGGTCCAGTCTAATGAATAGTCTAGAACTGCATAAGGATCCTTGTCAATGTATCCTCCGACTCTGTCTTGTTTGTATCCTGTGAGTGTTGCCATCTATCCTTCTCTCCTGTCTATTGCTGATCCTGCCACATCCACCAGATTCAATGTTTGAACTTCCAATTGTCTGGTTTCTGAAGGTATCATGTATGATCTTGTTTCTTGTTCTAAGATATTTATACGGGTCTCTGTCTTAATGGAATGAATTCTAAAAGGATCCAACACAAATTCCCTTGCAAAACTGGTTGTGATGGTGCCTATGTTGATCACAACAGGACCTGCACCTATAAACACACTGGTGTTTGGTGGTGTTATGTCTGCGTTTAATGAAATGTTTGCAGTGCTTCTAAAAATGTCAAGAGGTTCCTCAACTGAAGTAGAAATAGTGACAGGTATGGTGATATCTCCAAATGTGCCACTCAATGCCGCTCCTGAGAATCCAAACACCTGTTGTAATTCTGCTGTGCTGAGTTGAACTCTGCCTGGTGCAGAAGTCAATTGTAAGTTTGTGCTGATGTCTGCTGTGCCCAGTGTGGTTAGTTGTGTGTCTGCTGTGGTGCTGATGCTACAATCAATCTGTGCTTGTGCCAATTGTCCCACAATGCCATCCTGCACTGTGACTGTGCCAATGTTGATGGTGGTTTCGCCTTGTGCTGTTAATATGGCATCTGCTGTGGTGGTAATGGTGGCCACAGTGAGTGTTTCACCTTCTCTCTGTGCTGTTGCTGTGACAGAAAAACCTGTGTCACCCTGTATGGATGCTGTTGCTTGTTTTGTTAATGTTGCTGATTGAGAAGTGGTTACAGCAACTGAAATGTCGGATTGCACTGGTTGAAAAACCAATGCATCTGCTGAGAACCCTGTCCAGTATTCCTGTGTGGGAGTCTGCCATGTGCCCATCTCGTCCCATGAACGATCGGGTGCAAGAAACAGATCAGCAGTTGCAGACACATCGAATGTGATCTGAACATAACTGTCTGTGACATATCCCTCCTGGACATACCTGATGTCTGCCATCTAGGTTCTCCCGGTGATTATGACAGTGTTACTGTGATAGAATTTGTAGAAAATTGTAGACTGTCTGAATCAGAAACTGTTTTTGCAGTTGCTAAAGATCCATACACAATCACTTCACCATCGCCTGCAGAATCCGTTTGGTCTTTGTCTACGATCGCCAATGCAACTATTTCTCCCCAATCAC
>Ga0136656_1000213_pt1 | contig 19418 bp, 15 predicted proteins | sample CPBDNA_9_FD_94862 | JGI IMG/M metagenome (GOLD analysis project Ga0136656, IMG submission 94862) | Freshwater to marine salinity gradient microbial communities from Chesapeake Bay, USA - CPBay_Sum_15_0.8_DNA (version 2) | ecosystem: Environmental > Aquatic > Marine > Coastal | place: USA...
CGCACCAAGAACATTATGATGCTAGCTAAAGACGCTAAGTATAAACGTATCTTGACAGGGTCACCTATTACTAAATCCCCTATGGATTTGTACAGTCAATGTGCGTTCCTGTCCCCCAATGCGCTTGGCTTTAGTAGCTACTATTCGTTTCAGAACCGGTACGCGCTTGTGCAAAAGCGCACGATGGGCACTCGCGCCTTTCAGGAAATTGTAGGGTATCGCCGTTTGGACGAACTCAATTTAAAACTAGACCTATTCAGTAACCGTATACTCAAAGAACACTGTCTTGATCTTCCGGACAAGATGTACATCAGGCGGGACGTTGCGCTAACCGATGAACAGAAACGCGTGTATACGCAGATGAAAAAACTGGCGCTAGCTAAGTTGGAAAACGGAGAGCTAGCCACAACGTCTAGTGTCTTGACGCAAATTATGCGCCTTCAGCAAATATGCTGTGGTTTTTTGCAGCCAGACGAGGGCGAAATTGAATTGTTAGAAAACAACCGGCTAAAAGAATTGCTGGAAATAACAGATGAGTTACAGGGAAAAGCTATCATTTGGGCGTCGTATACACATGACATTCAACAGATATCTTCTGCCCTGCGCGATCGCTTTGGGCCCGAAGCGGTCGCAACCTATTACGGAGCTACACCACAGGATGAACGTCAGGAAATTGTAAATAAATTCCAAGACAAAGACAGTCCGCTCCGTTTCTTTGTTGGTCAACCGCGGACAGGGGGCTACGGGATCACCCTGACCGCGGCTAACACAATGATATATTACAGCAACAGTTACGATTTGGAAATACGATTGCAGTCAGAAGATAGAGCTCATCGTATCGGTCAGGCAAACAAAGTCACATACATTGACCTTGTTTCGCCGAACACGATAGACGAAAAGATATTAAAAGCGCTGCGCGGTAAAATAGACCTAGCGGGCAAAGTTTTAGGCGAAGAAGTACGCGACTGGCTGGTCTAACGAGAGCGCCGCACCATACTTGCAATTCCGCCGTGAACCGCGCCACCTCTTGCAAACCGCATTTGATATGTCCCCATAACGGATTTTGTGACAGGGTCATAACTAGGTGTAAAAGTCCCCGGCCCCACTTGTACAGAAAGCGGGTTACCGCTAGGTGCAAGCGTACCTATGCCAACAGGTTGGGTTGTTACCGCGTTTAGAGTTGACGTGGTTATGCCAAAGGGTCCTGCGACGGGGGCCGGTTGGGCAAAACTTGCAACGGTAGGGTTATTAGCCCGCAGGGCTTCCGCCCTAGCTTGTGCAGGGTTTGTAGGAACCTTGTCAAATTGCCCTGAAGCTAACCGGTTTTGAAAATCACTAACTACATCTGGTGCCGTTTTGTTAGCCAGCGACGTAGCCGACAAGTTTCTTATGTTTGACAGGATGTCCGCGCGACTAAGGTTGTTTTGTATTGCCTGAACCTGTTCACCCGGTGTTGTAACAACTGTGGGGGTTATACGGGCAGCGTTATCTAGATAGCGCTGACTTATAGTCATCGGCTGGTTTTGGTCAGACGAAACGTAAGGAGTGGTGTTAACTCCCATCCGGCGCAACCGCTCGGCGTTATCCCGATAACGATCTTCTATTGTCATAGACCGGTCTTGATCCCCTAAATCGTTGTTGGGGTCACCAAATCCGTGTGACGAATGACCTTGAGACTCGCTGTCGGGCCCATCTGCACGACCACCTGCGGCAAAATGTTTCACCGCTCCGCCGTCTGCCATAAGCGCAGTTCCTTGCTGACGGATCATTCCTGACGCAATGTCGTTCGGGAACAGCGCAGCATATTGCTGCCGGTTTACCGGACCACTAGGTGCGGGAGGAGGGGTGACCGACGCCATAGCGGTTGTGGGTTGTGCCGCAGGCGTCGGAACTGGTTGTGGTGCAGGCATCTGCACAGAGCTTTTTTCAATGATTTCTGGTTGCTTTGGCGCAGGTGGGGGTTCGGAAGAAACTTCAGGCTCAACAAATTCTTGTGCGCCTAACGGTATTGCCCGTTGTCCAACTGGTGGAGCAATTCCGATTCCGAAAGTTCCTAGTTTGTCCAAGATAATGTTTATAATTCCTTTCTTCTCTGCCGGAGAACGAGGCTTACGAAGCGCCAGAGCTAGTAATTCTGGGTCTAGTAAGATTTTTTCTAAGGCATCATATTCTTGAAGTGCGGGGATTTCCTGAGTCAACTGACGAAGGTATCTAGAACCCGCTTCGGCTTCAATCAAACCTGCTGCACCTGCACGACCTCCGGGCATTGCCCCGCCTATGGTTGTACCAATTCTTGAACCCAGAATACGAGTATACATATCCAAAAGCGCAGGCGTTTCGCCGCTGATAATAGCTTTTGAAACATCTTGTTTAGTTTCGGCTTGAATAATTGTACGCAAGCCTTTTTCGAGGCCGGAAACTTCCTTTTCCGTCATAATGTTGTTGCTAATCATCCATTGGGCGACTGTTTCGCTATCACGAGATGCTTTTGGCAGCTTTTCAAAAAGCATGTTGTATGCGCCGCCAGCATTTAGCCCTTCTGCGCTGTATTTACCCCCTTGCGAAAAGGCTAAAGATAAAACACTGTGCCGAGCGCCTTCTTTAGCCGCGGTTAAATCAAGCGCTTCGGGGCTAACGCTAATTCCTTTGTTACGCAGAAGCTTCCGCAAGTTTCTGGGGTCTGAGCTAGCCTTGATTATTTCTACTAATGAATTTAATTCTTTAGTAGGATTTTCGGATTTTATAGCGGCTAAAATAGCTTGTTCTGGATTTTCAGACCCAAGTAGTTTTCTAAAAGCTTGTTGCTCTTTAACCCGCTTCTCTAAACGCCCCGTCGTTTTTTGCACTCGTTGCAAAAATGTAGCCGCGTCCGCAGATTCATCCATCATTTGCCCTAGTTGCGGGAAAATTTCAAACATTTTTGGGTTTTTAGCCCGAAATTGTTGCATAGCTTCGTTTTGTGTAAGTGCAATAGATTCGGGTGTACGCAAAGTACGCGCCTCAATAGGAAGTTCTATTTCCCGTAAGGCTAATCGAAGCGTGTCAAGAAGGACTTCGTCTGTAGTTCCCGTATAGCCCGCAACCTCTTGTTGGGAAACAATTTTGTAGCCTGACTCAGACGCATACTTGTTAATTTGTTGTCCAAGCTGTTGTATCTGGTCAATCTTTAGAGCTACGGCATCCGGGCGGCCAGACATCAACTTATCCGTAAGCAATGCGTCATTCACTACATCTTTGCCTCTACTGTTTTTGGATATAACTTCTTCACCAAAAGCTCGTTTTAAATAGGTATTATATGCGTAGGAAATATCTCGCGCAGCGTCTACTGCTGGATTGCCCAAGGGGCCGTTACTTAAATCTTCAAGGGTAGCTTCAGCCAAACCGTTCATAATTCTAGCAAGGTTAGCCTTAGTCGGGCCTTGCTCTCTAGCAATATTTCTAACTTCCGTATAAAGTGCAGTTAAGTTACGCTGCGTTAGGGGCTCTACCGTTACCCCCGTTGCAGCGGAACCTTGTTGTTGGGCTAACTCAGCAATCAAGGCTTCTCTTTTAAGTCTAATTAAGTCAACCGACTTGCTTTTTTGACGGCCAAGACGGCTTTCAAGCTGACCTATTCTTTGAATATTTTCGGCAGTCGCCTCATCGGTAACCCCGGCATCTCTTAAAAGACGTTCAAAACTGTCCCGTGCAGGAAGGCCTTGAGCATTTTGAAAGGCTTCGTTAAATTTTTCTACCGCCGGAGGTCTGCCCGCCAACTGATCGGTAGCGTCTAATCCAAGTTGCTGCTTATACTCAAGTATTCGACGGTTAATGTCCGCAACACCATCTACCTTTAAAAGTCGGGTTTTTGTTAAGTCGTCCATATCGGACAAAGCGGCGTCCCATTCTTCGATAAAGTTAGGGACATTATTTTCCACAAATTCACCGGTCTCCGCATCTTTGCGATAAAAAACAGGCACTTCTTGTCTAGGGTCAACTTGTGACCAAGCGTTTTTTTCAAGGCGTCTAAACAAATCTTTTTGCTGTTTTACAGTGGCACTCAACCGTTCTCCAAGAAGTCGGCTTGCTTCGGCCCCTCCGTCAGGGTAAATTTTTTGAACGGCTTTTACAGTGTCGCGAACGGCTTTTTCTGTCCGCATCGCGATTAACATAGAAATACGGTCTTGCATCATTTCGGCGGCCAGTTTCATAAGCTCAGGGTCGCCAGTTCCGCGGAGCGCGAATATTTGACCCTTTTGCATTTCCATGCTTTTAACAAAGTCAGCATCAAATTGTCGGTCTAACCCCCCGCTGCCACGGCCAAGAACGGTTTGTTCAAGTTGGGCAATTGCCGGATTGTCTATAAATTGACCGGAAAATATAGAAGATTTCGGCTCACCGGGCTTTGGTGCGAACTCCGGCTTTAACTTATAGCTGACAATTTTTCCGTCTTTAACAACAGGGTCCACCATTTTTTCTTCCAAAGCTTTTAGGAAAGCGTTTGGATCTTCTTTATGGTCTGCAAAAATTTCGTATATGTCCTCAATAGCTCGATTTTTAGCGCGTTCTTGTGTTCCCAACAAATCAAGAGGCTGCCCTAATATACGGTTTTCCTTAACACGGGTGATATATGCGCCGGTCTTGTTGTAAATAGTCGGAGCAAGTTTAAGAATAGATAGCGAAGGGGCCAAGCTACCTATGACTTCGGCACCTACTCGCATTCCCGGTGAACGTGGGTACATGGTCTCTTGAATATTGACTACTGCGCCCGTAGCAGGCACTGCGGTGGCTTCAAGGCCTAAAACACCAGCTTTGCCTTTTAGCCCCAAATCTCTAAATCTTTGCCCACCACTAACTAAAGCTTTTTCTGCAAACTCAAAAGTGCCTATAGTGCCGCGAGTAATCGCGCCAGAACGATTTAGCTCTGCGGCGGCTCGTTTACCGGCTTCTCTTAGGGTAATCTCTTCACCGGCTTCTCTTGCGGTTTTAAATATTTTGTCGCGCAAAGTTGTAAACTGCCTCGTAGTAGGAGTTCCTGATACACGACCGGCAAGATATTTTGTCACCAGCGAATTTGCCATATCATCTGCGGACAAAACTGTGACCTGATTAGCTAGCGGCAACTTTTTTAAGCTTGACGCGGTGCTAAACATAGACCGCGGCGCGGCAAACGGCATAAAAATAAAAGGTGCCACGCTTCCGGCAGACTCATACGACCGGAACAAAGCTTCCGCTTTTGGCGTTAAAACAACATCATCTAATCCCGTAAACAGAGTATCCGCTACAGGAGTACCTATAAAAGCATCCCCGAAAACAGACCCTGTAACAAAGCCCGCTAGTCCCGCCGCAGGTTTTGATAAAACTCCTAGTGGGGCAAAGGGGCCCGGAAGTGGGACATATGGCGGGGCCGCTGTTGCGGCTAGTTTTGCGCCAGCTACGCCGGTTGCAAAAGAGGACGCGCCACGAGTAAGCCCCCGAAGGAAGGCGTCTGTTTCGGTGGGGGCATCGTCTTCACCAAGTTGCTTCATAGTGCTAAACATGCGAAGAATTTGATCGTCGGTTAAACCTTTTCCACGCGCATCTTGTGGCAGCTTGATCATGTCTAAGATGGGCGCGCTTCCCAAGACTATGTCGTCATAATCCGCCATGCCTCGAAACTCTGGGCGACTATTTAAAATTGTCGCAGTCATACGCGCTAATGCTTTTTCTGTGTCTTCTCCGTGTTGCTCATAGGCAAATTGAATTTCATCCGGGGTAAAATCTATCGACTTCGTAGGGTCCGGTGCGGTTGCTTCTGACGGGTTTGCGATAGTTTTTATTTCGCCATCTTGAGAATACACATAAGGTGGCCCCAGAGCAGCATCATCTTCGCGAGTAAGGTCGGCCATTACTGTTCTGCTCCTCTTGCTGCACGACGTTTCATAATTTCATCCATAGTTGACTCGAATACCGTCTCATCAACAAACCCACGGTCCGGAATAGTCTCCAGCATTTTTAGCACACCCTCAATAGCGTAATTTTGCTGCTCTGCCTGTTGGATGATAGAAGGGTTTGTAGACCGCGATAGAACACTTAGGTTGTTTTTGTATTCCTGATTCATAAGGCGCTTCAAACCGATAAGATCACGAACAGCATTTTCTGGGTTAGTTAGGAAGTCATCTGTAGTTGGGGCCAAATTAGCCAAGCGCTGTTGCTCGGCTTCTGCATAACGAGGGCTGTTTGCCAAGGCTACCCGGAAAAGCACGTTGACTGCATCTATATAGTAACCAGCTTCCACCTCTTCCGCGGCAATGTTTCTAAGGGCCGGGACGATTGCACCGCCAACCTCACTAAAAATTTGTGCGAACTTGTTGTAAAGGCCCACACCTTTTCGAGCAGCGTTTAGTGCGTCAAAAGTACGGCGGGATACATTAGCACCGCCCGAAACGCCAAGAATATCATCGGATTTGCTAATCTGAGTAGCTAGCTTAGAATCCCCCATTTCTTGGTTAAGACGGCGAAGTTTTTCTGCCGCCGCCGCTTGTGAACTAGCCGTCCTAGAGGTTTCAAACGCTTTGTCCTTGCTAACAATAATTGCGTTTTCATAACGACTTGTAGATAGATCAATTGGGTCGCCATTAACGTCGTACAGCGTTTCGCCAACTTTCTTAACGAGGATATTTTCACCGCTCTTCAAAATCATGTTTTCAAAAGTACCTTTTTCTGGAGTGCGGTCACCAAAGATTGGAATAGTCTGATTATCTTTAATTTCAACAAGTTGACCTTTAACCAAACGAATATCACGTTTTTTCTCACCGAATATAGTTTTGACATTGTCGGGGTCGGTGATGTCAATAACTTGACCTTCTACGGTAAGGGTTTTACGGTCAGGCTTACCGAATATAACTGTTGGGTTTTTAGGGTCGGTGATGTCAATAATTTCACCGTTAACGGTGGTGGTCTTTGTGTTTTTGTCTCCATATATAACTCTTGGATTATCTGAGTCAGTATAATCAATAAGCTGACCGTTAACCATTGCAGTATCTTTTTTAGGATCTCCAAAAACAACTACAGGGTTGTTTTTATCCGTAAGGTCAACAACTTGTCCTTCTACTATTTTTATAGTGGGATCTTTCTCTCCGAACATAACCTTCGGATTTTCCGGTTTGGTGATATCAATAACCTGACCTTTCACTGTAACTGTTTTTACGTCAGGTGTTCCAAAAATAACTCTCACGTTGTCCGGGTCAGTATAGTCTACGATCTGCCCATTTACAGTTTTGGTGTCCCTCTTTTTATCACCAAAGATAACTGTTGGGCTAGTCATGTCCGTAATATCAATAACCTGACCTTCAATAGTTACTGTATTAGGTTTTTCTGGACCGCTACCAGAAAGCCTAGAGCCCGGATTTTTTGCTCGTAAAGCTTTAGCCGCGGCATAATCAGTGGAGTCGTTAATATTAAATTGACCTAAAACTTTTGTTCCAGTTTTGTCAAGAAGGACCATAGGTTTTGGATCTTTATCTTTTTTCTTCGCTAAAGCCAGTTCTAAAGCTTGTTCCGCAGCTATTTCGGTATCAACCTGCTTCTCACCGCGCTGTACTGCCGCAAGTTTAAGTGCGCGTTCTTCTTTGTCCGCGGCTTTTTTATACTCAAGCTGTTGTTGAGCACGTGCGCCAATGGTAGGAAGCAGTTGTGTTTTTTGCGCTGCCAAAGCTAATCGCTCCGCAGGGCTCAAGCCCTTACGCTCTTCCTCCATAGGCCCAGAAAAAGCAAGCGCCGTGTTAGCAACATCAAACAGCATCTGCGCTTGTGTCATTCTTTTTTGCTCTTCAAGCGCCGCGGCTCTTTCCGCTGGTGTACCCAAACCTGCCGCCGCATATCTGGCTTCCGCCCCCTTGGCCGCAGAAAGTACGCGATCGTCATACGTAGGCTCATACACTGGGTATGTACCTGCCCGTAAGGAAGCCTCGGTCAAGTTTTGGGGCGAGGTAACAGTTAAACCTAGCATTTTTTGAAAATCCGCTAAAGTTTCGCCGCCTTTTGCAAAGTATTGAACTGGCTGGTTGTCGCCGCGGCGGACCAGCCCGCCTTGGTTAAAATTTACGGGCGGGGGCCCTCCCATCATTTCAGGGCCGGGGGCCGCGGGCTGCGGCGGAGGAGCCACAGTAGACATAATGCCTTCCGCCATCGCGCCGTCTACAGGCTGCGTCATCTGCTCCGCGGCTAACTCACCAATGCCCTGATCTACAGAGGCTAGCTGAATAACCGGCTGAACCAAAGCTAGTACAGACTCAGGGGTCTGAGCAGCGTCTTCTGGCCCAACCAGACCAGCAAGCTCTTCACGGCGAGCCTCAATAGGGGCTTCATCACCGCGCATCATATTCATCATCTGTTCGTAATCATCCACGTTTTCCAAGTCGCCCATACTAGCAGACGCTTCAGTAAGCATCTGCTCAAGCATCTGTGGGTCTACGCCTTCAGGGACTTGTGGCATTTCTTCCATAGGTGGAGGAGTCATAGACGCAATTCCAGCGGCCATAGGATCGCCACCTTCTTGCATGTATACAGGCCCACCTGCCGCGAACATTTGACGACTTAATACGCTTCTATCCATCATTAGAATAACCCTGCTCTCTGTGCTCCAGCATACGCTGATAAACCCGCAATGCCCATACCCAAAATGGACTGCGCTGGTGATACGTTAGGTGACGTAGCCGAGGTAATTGTCTGCTGCGTTGTAGGCGCACCTTTGTAAATGTCTGACAAGAAGCCAAGGCGCTGATACGGCTCGTACAGTTGTGCCAGATTACTTTGACGCTGCGCCTCAATCGTAGCTTGATCCTGCGCCTGAAACTGCTTTCCGAGATCGAATAGATACGAAGTTTCCTTCTGACCAAGACCTTGCGCCATTTCGCCCAGACTTGCCTGTTGCAGACCGACGCGGCCTAACGCCTCACCCTGTGCTAGCTGCTGCCGCTGTGCGTTTTCAAACGCTGCCGCTTGTGCCTGCGCCATCGCCTGCGCCATATTGCGCCCGATTTCACCCTGTTGGACCGCGGCCCGCGATCCGCCGTAAGCGGAAGGCCCGCCGGGCTGACCTACTGCGCCTAACCCGGCTTGCTGCGCTTGAATTTGATAAGACCTAGCGATTTCGTTTTGAACCGCCTGCTGATACGGGTTCATATATGTAGACAAAGATGACGGGTCTAAAGCTTGCTGCGCGGCAGTTAACGCCCCTGACGCCTGCGTCATGTAAGGCGCATATGCCCCAATTCCGGAAGTTGCCTGTGCTTGTCCACGTCTTAAAGCTTCCTGCTGAAGGCTAGTTAGACCGGCGACCTGTTGGCTCGGAAGCGTGATTGGCTGATCGGCAAGTCCTTTCGCGGCTTTAATTAGTCCAAGCCGGTAGGCTTCAATATCCGGGTCTTCCCGGACGATTTGAATCTGGGTATCAGTAGCCATTACGCAAACGCCCTTCCACGTGATTCTAGGTTACGCATCATGTTGTACATGTTGTTTATACCGTTGTTTAGGTTACCGTTACCCAAACCTCTGACAGCGTCAGTGGTCATAACAAATTCCCCGGGCATCAGCATTGCACGAACACTGTCTTGGTTCGGGATGCCCTCGTTTGGCATAATGCCGCCGTTACGACGCGGGAAAACTTGGCCGCCGTCTTCATAAGGGGAAACCGTCACAAACGGACCTTGTGCAAGGCGTGGTGCTGAATAGTTAAACCCGGGTATGCTGCGGTTTTTGGGGTTGAAGGTGGATAAGCCATATCTATCTTCGTCTTGCTCGTAATATTCTTCCACGCCCAAACGCTCCTCTTCCGGCTCCTCTTTTGGTGGGCTGAAGAAACCAGATGCCGCGGCAACTCCTGTACCCAGCGCGGCGGCAGGGCCAAAAGTGCGGAGGAGGCCGGGGGTCAATTCTTTGGTCGCAGCAGCCATTGCTTCTGCGCCGCTTAAAGTAAGTTTTTGAGCCGCCGCTTGCTGCTGTAGCTGACCCGCTCTAGTTATGATGTCGGATTGAGTCGGACCCGCAGGCATAAACAAGTCTTTTGCTGCCGCAAAACGGCCGTCGCCGCCGCCCGTGACTATGTTTTTTGCAGATTCCAGTGCAGACGGGACTTTATAAGGGTCGGGAACCAAGCTACTAGCGTCCGGATAGGTGAGGCTCGTGTTGCCCGCCGCAGGAACGTCCGGGTAAAAATCATACCCACTGCTACGCGCTGCGTTTAGTTGAGTTTGCGTCAAATTACTAGATGCCACGGGAGTCGTTGCGGTGGAAGCAGGGACCGAGGCGGTTGTCGTACCGGCAGTTTGTGCCAGATTAGCTGCCGCGTCGGGGGTAGGCGCTTGGAGCGAACCTAAGTAACCACCTTGAACAGGGTTAGACAACGCATTAGACACGTTTTCGCCAAAACTTCCCGAACCAGAGAAGCCGCTAAATACCGCACCTGTCGCGCCCCCAAGCAACGCAGATTTAAATGCGTCTTTTACGCTACCGCCTTGAATCAATGTACCAAGGCCCGCGCCAACTGCGCCAGCATACACAGAGCTAAGACCAAGGCCCGCAGGACCCAAAACAAACGGAAGAACAATCGGCGCAACTTTTTTGAGCACCTTACCAACAGATTTAAAAGCTTTTTTTACACCGCGGAACAACTTCTTTAAGAAAAACTCCGGCATACCCGTAGTTGGGTTCAAGCTGTTAGCGCTTGATCCAACAACGTAACGCTCCGGGTCTTCTACACCTAGCTCCCGCAAGTGGTTAAAAATAGAGTCTTTAAGCTCGGGGTTATCTTCGATTAAAGCTTTTGGTACTACAAGCTCGCCGCGTTCGGCGTGGACAACCATGTTGTCGCCAAAACGGCCGTATGCTGCCATCCTCTTGGCAAGCGGCTCGAACTGGGCTACACCGCCGGTTCCAAACTCTTTTTGAGCCTCTTCCCTTTCAAAGGCGTCATACTCATCATCGTTCAGATAAAAGTCGGCGATACCCCCTGCCGGGACCGTCATCTCTTCTTTTAGTGCTGCTTGTACCATTTCATAACCTTTCGGCGTATAACCGTAGATAATATACTATCTTTTTTACCCTACGTCCATCACGGGGCTACCTTTACTGTACCGGAATCGTTATATAACGTCCCCGTTTCTAAACCGGTTGGACTAGTTGGCAGGTCTGTGATCGTAATAGACGCGGCTCTTAGCTCCCCCGGGTTTCTTTCTTGCTCGATAAATATCTCTAAAGCCCTAACTAAATCAGACATATACTGAATAGAATACTCCTGCGGGGCTTCAGGTAGTCGAGGCGCGGGAACACCAGTGTCTCTAACGTGAACCATTACCTACGACCATCTTCCCGTATATCCACCCGCGGGCTACCGAGCCGCCATTTTGCCCCCAAAGCGTTAGACTCAACCCTGATTGCAAAAGATCGGCCTCTCGTCCTTATATATAGCTGTTTAGTGTACTCCTCTACTGGCGAGGTTTGTGTCCGAGTAGTCGTTCCTGCACCAGTATTGCCAAAATCTTCTCCCGGGAAATCCCGAGCTTTTACTGTAAACGTCGCTTGCGGAGTTGAGATAGCCGTTGAACCCGAAAAGCTGAGATCGGGAATAAGCCTGCGAATGTACGCAAATTTTTCCCCATCACCTAAATCAATCACCGCCGACTCGATGTAGGAGTCCATTGGCGAGCCATCGGCATCATAACCAAACTCTTGGTTATATGTGTATCCGTTGTTGTCTGTAGCGATAGGGAAGGGCCGTGTGCCGCGGTCCAACCACGCTGTTCTTTCCAACGTGCCATAATACCACACTTTTTCTAGGTAATTATACACGACATATCTATCGTTTTGCTGAGACGCTGCTGACGGGTAGAACCAAAACACTTCACTAAACTCGGAGTTTACCCCGCCATATATCTTATCGCTTTGCTCTAAGTTAATGTCGTTAAATACTTTTTCTTTTACGGTACACGGTAACTGGGCGGTTTGCCCGGCGTAGACGTAAAAGTTGTCCAACCCCATCCAAAAGACATAGTCCTCCGTAGCTACGGCGGCATTTGGTCCGGCGATAGTAATGTTAGAGGCAAGCTGTTGCAGACCAAATACGTAGGGAGCGCCAATAAAACGCATTGAGGTAAGCGCCGTATCTGTCCAAATCAAAATTTCTCGCTTGGTTTCAAGAGCTCTTACAAAAGTTGACCCGGAACCAAGGCGCAAATCTCCTGCGCTATTCGTAGCTGTCGGCCACCAGTCTATTGCATTTTCTTGATCAGAAAACCGAATTAGAAGCGGGTCTTGTACCCCATCCCCTTGCGTAGCAGAAGAACTAGCGCCTACCCCGTCACACCCAAAAGCTAAAACGTGGCGGTCGCGGTCAGACACCATGATCTGTTTACAAATTGTTGGTACGCTTGTTTTTACACCAGAAAGAGTAGAAAGCTCAACGGCGCGAGTGCTGGTTCCGGAGCTTTTGTCCCAGTAATATACACCCGCGTCACGGGGGTTAATCAACAAGTCTTCGCCAAAGTTGTCGTGTGACCATAAACGAATTTGCGTGGTAGTCGTCAAACCGCCGGGAGCCGCGCTGCCCCAAGTACCCCGGCTCCACGAACCCGCGCCCCAGCCTGTGCCGCCCACCTGTGAGTTCAGGCCAATGTTAATTTGATATTCACCTACAACAGCCGCCCCGCCGTTGCCTGTGTCTGATGCGTTAGCCGTAACAGACACCGTGATCTCGTAAACATTGTTGCTAGTAACTGATGTTACCTCATGCTCGGCGTTCAGGATAGCAGCGGTTACATTGCCGCCAAGACTTACCGCGCCGGAGAAAGTTACAAAGTCCCCAAGTACCGCTCCGTGGTTTAAGTCAGACACCACTATGGTTGAAGACCCGTTTGTCGCAGCAAAAGTCACGTCGCCCGCGGCGGTCGTGTCTCGAATAGGCGTTATGTCATTATAAGTCCCGCCTTCTTCAACATAGTACTTTAGATGTGTTCCTAGCCCCAAAAAATCAGAGCCGTCTAGAGCAATCCAGTTATGAAGCGCCCGGCAAGAGCCCAGAAACGTGGAGCTAGAATATTTAGCCCAGCCGCCTATTTTTTCGGGGTAGCCAAGACGAAAGCGCACCTTGTCACCGTCACGCCAACCGCCCTCGTTTGAATATGAGGTAAGGTCTCTGACAATGCCGGGTCTAAATTGTAGCTTTGTTAATGGCATGTTTCACCTACGATGGCTGCGTTATGCTGGTGCTGTAAAATGTGCCTGTCATAACTTCACTTACTTTACCACTAAAGGATGGCGGGTTTTTTAGGCGGAAACCAAACCAAGTATATCCGGCAGCGTTTGCAGCGGAAGTGTTGTCTGTAACAAAACTAATAATTCCAACGTTATAACTGCCACCTGTATAAGTAATAGACGTTATTTTGCCGTCTGTGCCCCAAACGATTGAGTAGCTTCTACTGCCGCCTGTGCTGCCTGAAGAGCCAGCATCCCACCTAGCCACGAGATTAGTGGCAGTGGTTGAGGATGTTCCACCGTAAAGCATCACATATTCTGACTGTGATCCAGTGTCTTCGTTCTGCTGGATGGTTATACTTGCGCTAGTAATAAACCCCGTACCAGCGCGGAACACGGGCTGGTATGCAAGACTGTTTGCACCAACAGAAAAACTAGCCGGAGTCCCTGTGGGGTTAGAGGCATATTGCGCCGAGGTCAAACCAAAAGCTGTAAAGCCTAAGTTGTAGTCCATATTAATGGATATGTTTCTGGTTTGTGTGCCTGCGCCACCATAATAATCACTGAAGCTGGCTGCACCACTCTGAGGGATGTTTGTATTAATCGCGTTGTCGGACACTAGACTGCCGCCACGATAATATTCGGACACACTGTCTGGAGCAGAACCGCCAAAGGTAGTTCTAAACTGAGATAGGCTAATTGCTCCAGAGGTCGGCAGCGCCATTCTTAGACTCCTGAGAAGGCTGTGATATCGTCTTCAACGTCTACGTTACCGGCTGGGGTTATACGCATCTTAACGTCTCCGCCGTAAGCAAAGGTCAGGTTGTTACTGCCGTCCACACCAATTGTCCAACCAGAACCACCAGTCAGGCTAAGTGACGAGCCAAGACTAGATGAAGCACTTGCGAAAGACAAATTGCCAGAACCGTCGGTAACCATAACCTGTGAAGCTGTTCCGTCTGCTGCTGGATAAGACAGTCCGTCAATAATCACACGACCAGAGGTGTCTGGTGTAATGGCGATATTGCCGCCAGATACACTAACAATAGACCGTCCATTAACATCAAGGTTGCCGCCAAGCTGCGGCGTTACATCATTCACAAGATCAGTGTTTGGTGTCAGGCTTTTAAATACACCAGATGCACCGCCACCATCACCGGTAACAGCCTGAGACGCACCCGCTGCAATCTCAACACCGTTAAGTGTAGAGTATGTCACGCCCTTGTAGATAATACGACAGGCGGCATTTGTTTCATTGCGGATGGTGTAGAACTTTTTCTGATCGGTCGGCGTTACACGCAACTCGAAGGTAGCGCCCGGAGACCCTGTCAAAATAAGAACTGTGTTCGCGCCGTCACTGATCGAGCCATCGTTTGTTGTCAGGTCTTGACTACCAACAATAGTTATCTGCGCCTGTCCGTGCAGCGCCTGATCAATGATGTCAAAGTTGGTATTGGCTGTAGTTCCCCAAGTACCCGACTGTTCGCCGGAACCGGGTTTTTCAATACCAGTGTTAGAAGTATAGGTACTAGGCATTTACACCACCTTATTTGTCCACGTTGCTATTGTAGCACCCGCATTAATATCTGTCCACGTTCCACCCGCTGGCACAATCTGCACCCAGTTTTCTTGTGGGGAGTAGGTCGGGCCTCCTGTCCACACATCCCAGTATAAGCGCCCCTCAGTCGTCTGGATAAACGCTGCATCAACCTGCGCTGGGCCAGAAAGAATAACCTTACTGCCTTCACTGGCCTGCACAAACACAGCTTCAATAGAAGCAGGATTGTTTGTTATTGCCCCAGCCAGCAAAGACTGGATGAACTCGGCACTTATCTCAGGGACGCCGGAGTATACCATATTTGCGCTGGCAGATTCAGTAAAGTTTGCGTCCTGCTCAGATATGCCAGAAACAATTGCAAGACCAGCGCTGTCTTGAATGAACTGAGCATCTTGGTCGGATATACCACGAGCTACATAAAGGGCATTCGTCGCCTGAACCGCTGTAACAACCTGCGCTGAGACGCCAGTAGCGAAACGGGTAAGGGCGCTGCTTTGTGTAAACTCTAATGTGGCATCAATAAGGCCGGTTAGAATACCGCTGCCCACGGACAGCTTAACCGCAATGGCGCTCATCTCCGCTGCATCAACACCAATATATGTGGCTGCTTGACCTAGTGTAAAGTTGGCATCAGCGGTGGCTGAACCCAGCGTTAGAATGCTGTGATCTGCGATAGCCCTTTCCGATAGCGCCAACTCACCAAACATCAATCAGCATCCGCAATGGTCAACTCGCCAGCTTCCACTTGGCGTAGAATTTCTGCATAGTGGCGGTTGGCTGGGTCAAGGGGTGCGAATATCTCAACACCGTCAATAGTGGCTTTGATGTTTATGTTTACCGCATCACTTAGTGTATCGTTTTGATATTGTGCAGATGTAATATTCATTCTTTATATCTCCGCATCTACAGTAACTTCAATATTCCTAATAAGATATGTACTATTTTGGGTTGCTGTAGCAGCACCAGTAAGGTGAACGGCTTTATCTCCTGCACCTACTACTGTTGGGCTTGTAAACGTACCCCAACCGCCATTGAATATTTCACCACCACTAAATGTTACAGAAGGGCTGTTTGTTCTTTTTGTGACTTTATACGTCATATTGAAATATACATTGTTTGAAATAGCGGCAGTTGCGCTTGGCCTATTTTTATCACTTTCATTGAATGACACTACTTCATAATACCGCTGACACCTAATCAACTCATCACCATAGCTGCGGTGTTCAAACGGCGTCGCTGTGTCGCCGATTTCTAATTGAACGCCTGTGATTTGCCACGTTGCGTTCAATGTTTCTGTTGGTCTCACAGAAGATGATGTCCGGTAGTACCAACCAGACACCCACGCATCTGACGTTGGAGTTTGATAGGTGCTTCCTGACCCTAAATCCCACGAAAGTCGTATACCTATTGTATTATTTGTATTCCAAGCTCCAACAGTTGGCCCTTCTACTACAATGGTTTTATATTCCCAAGTATTTGCCGAACTTACAGTATAGTCTGTAACATAACTATGTGTTTCTGTTTGGTTGATAAACGCTACAGCCATACTACCTGTTACACTACTTTTAACCCAAAAAGATAGCGTAACTGTTTTAGCGTCTGCTGTTCCCCAATCTAAATGCGCTGTATTATAACCCTCAATATGGTGTCTAACTTGGTTTCTAGTTCCTGCGCTTGTTGTTTGGGCAGTAGTAAATGTAAGTTTTCGACTATAGTTAAACCCTGCTGGCGCATCTGAAGATTGTTCATCAGTAACAGCAAAGGAACCTGCTGTAGCAGAATTTCCATTAAATCTGTCTACAGTGTTAAATCCTATAGAACTTAGTCCACTTGCTGTAGTCCCCCGCTGTGCCACTTGCATCGCACCATTGATGATGAGGTTCTTGTTTGCCTGAAACGCCCCATCAGCAATATCGGCAGTGGTTATCTGCGTTCCAGTACCAAGTAGGTTTGCTAGATTACGGGCGTTGCTCATTTACTTACTCCGGCTTTGTAGGCCACACTACATCGTCAAGCGAGGTGTAGCTGTCAGTGATGTCACGCAGTGCCTGACGGTATGCTGTACGCTCGGCGCTCATTGTAAGGTCAGACGATGCCCACCAGTCGGTAGCCGCAATCAAGCGATCACGCTCGGCGCGTAACAGCTTCAAAGGCTCTGCTGCATTAAGTTCGGTTAGCTTTGCGTTGACGGTTGCCCAGCTACATCCCCAGTCAGCTACGTTGCTGCTTTCGATAGCCGAGCCGTTTGCGTCAGCGCCCGTAACCTTACGGAACATCTCGTTGAACTCTGCTTCATTTGTTGGCTCACCACGCAACACCCATTCGGTGATGCCTAGTTCGGTCAGAGCCTCTGCTATTGATGCCATTGTTTACTCCTAACCTATTAAATAACCGCTAAAGCTACTTTCATTTGCAATAAAATCTAAATTTGTATCTGCGCTAGACCACATATAAACCTCAACATAATCTGTAGCATCTAACTGTATTACATCGTTAAGATTAAGTTGCCATCTATCAATTGTTGCATCAGTTTTGGCTTCACCCCTTGCGCCTGTGTATGCTGAACCGTTTTTATAAAAGTAAATAGCAACTTCTCCACTTACCAAATCTCTAAATTGAACATTACAGTTGAATTGATAATATCCAGTAATTGGGGCAGTAAAACGATAGTTAGTTGCTGCATCAAAGTTAGACCCAACATCAAACATTTCGTTATTCCAAAATGTTAATTTTGTTGTTGTTGTGTAATTTTGATTAGTTACATTTGATGGGCTTGGTCCTGTTGCACGAAACACGGGCCTTTGCGGCATCAACACACGCCCAGCACTATCAATTGTCAGCGCGGTGTTGCTGTTCGTTGGGTCTTGGATCTCGGAGACTTTCAATATGCTCGTCATTGTGCAATCTCCATTAAGATTAGCGTTGATGCACCTCTATGTGAAAAGGCAGCGTCATTATCTGGGCCGCTACGGTTTATAACTGTAGTGTAATTAACATCGTGAGTGTTTGCACATTTCACTTTATATGTAATAGCTGAAGTGGTAGCTGGGGAATCTAAATAAGAACCACTTGACTGCGCCATTCTAAACCCGTCATTGGTTGTGTCACCAATACTGTTAGAAGCAAACCACACTTGTGACCGTGAGCTTGACGCATCGCCAAGTGCTATCTGGGTCGAATCACGGTATAGTTTTGCGGCACCATATCTTTGCGCTGAAGAAATGGTCGCTGTTGAGACTGTTGTAATATTCAAATCGCATTTTATCAGAATCTTACTGTTTGCAAACTTTGGTGTGATAGTGGCGGTCAACACATCAGTAAAGGTTGTTCCTGATATAGACTGCGTATCGGTTTTAGTCGTGCTAACAACCTGCACCACATGACCCGGAATCTGCACACCGTTGCCGCTAGTCTTCTCGTTAATGGTATCGACATAGAGCGTACTCATTGGGCAATCTCCATTAGTGTAATAGTAGATGCGCTGTTACCACTACTTGAATAAAAGTCGTTAATTCTTAATGTACCTGCACTTGTTCTGCCTTGTAGTTTGTAAGTTGTTGCAGATGTTGTGCTTGGACTGTCTAAAAAGCAATAACTATAACTACCGCCAGTATGATTTCCACCACCAGAAGCAACAAAGAGAACTAAGGCACGTTCATATAAACGTATTGCCGTAGAATCTCTTACAATTTGTGTAAAAACTTCCGCACCATTAGTTCCGCTAAGACCCAAAACAGCATTGATTAAAACTAAAATTTTGCTAGATGAACTTGTTGGAGTAATTGCCTGAGAAATACCAGTATCTGTTAATGTGCTAGAGGTAATACTATTATTTGTAGAGTACACACCCTGTACAACCTGAACCACACTACCCGCTGGCAATGTCGCGCCATTAGGAAACGATGCCTTGCCTGTGCTTGCGTCAAGCGCAATGCCGCTAGTACCCGCCGCATTGTTTATCTGGTCTACATTTAATATCGAAGCCATCTATGCCTCACAGTATTGTTAAGTTGCCGTCAACCGTGATTGTGGCTGATGGGTCTATAGTCAGTGGGCCAATAGCCAGAGCATTTTCTGCCGTAGCAATTGTCGTGTTCTGCGTAACCGTCTGGTTGTTTGTACGGAACACAGCCGTATGTACCTTCGTTACCGTCGTCTGGAAGTTCGGCGCGGTAATCCCGCCAGCAAAAGTTCCCCCAGTTGACGCTGCTACCACATCCGCAAAGGTCTGGGCGCGGTAGGCTATAATTACAATCTCGTCATTCAGTGTAGCGCCAGTGGCTAAAGTAACCGTGTCGCCGTTGCTGATAGTATAGTCTGTTTCGTCCAGATGCACACCGTTTAAAAACACATCTACAACAGAGCCGCTAAAGGCCAGAATGGCGCTGTTGATGTCCGCACCAGTAAAGACTGTCTGGCTGGCTGTAGCCACGTACTTAAACCGGATGACGTTGGTGTAGCTAGATGGCGTGTCAATAGAACGCCCAAGGTAGCGCACCATAATCACATCGCCGTTAGCAGGCGCTGCACTAAAGGCTAGGGTGTTGCCGGATGCCGTATATGCAGCCGAGGCTCCCGGTTCTTGAACCACGTTGCCGATAGTGACGATGATTGACTCACCGTCTGGCACAGTCTGGGTCAGGCCAAACGA
>Ga0136656_1000220_pt1 | contig 19263 bp, 18 predicted proteins | sample CPBDNA_9_FD_94862 | JGI IMG/M metagenome (GOLD analysis project Ga0136656, IMG submission 94862) | Freshwater to marine salinity gradient microbial communities from Chesapeake Bay, USA - CPBay_Sum_15_0.8_DNA (version 2) | ecosystem: Environmental > Aquatic > Marine > Coastal | place: USA...
GACGGAGAGTACGAGCAGCAGCCGGCGGAAGAGTTTCATCGTCGTTGCGTCTTTCGTGGGGCTAATTGGAGTCGAACCAACGACCTCATCCTTATCAGGGATGCGCTCTAACCAACTGAGCTATAGCCCCTTATCGGGAGCTTCATCCTATGGGGCTAATCCCGCGATGGGGAGAGCACCACTTCTTCTTCCAAGACGGTGACACGTACTCCTCCGACCAGTTCGGTGATGAGGTTGAACATGACGGCAGCCACCACCCACAATCCCGTGCCGAGGATCGCCGACAACAGGCCGAAGGCAAAGAAGTTTCCGAAGAGTGCCGAGCCGTCGAAGGTGAAACTCTCCCAGCCGAATGATTCGAAGAAGTTCTCCACGTTGTCGATGGTGCCGGTGCTGTTCGCAACGCTCCACAACAAACTGACTGCAATCATCGACACGATGAACAACACCAGGTGAAACACGAGACCCACCTTGAACACGCTCCAGACGTCGACGTCGCGCACCACTCGGGTGACGCGCCGCATTCGTGGACGGTCACTGCGGCGAGTTCCTGACGTTTCGGAAGTATCACTCATGAATCGTTATCAAGTGTACGACGATGGACGGTGGCGGTTGCCCGTGCCGATACTCCGTCTCGCTCGATCCGAACGGTGACGATGGATCCCTGGTGCTCCACGATGTGGTGGGAAATACCGTGATGAATCAGCACGAATGCGATGTCACGTTCTGCTGCAAGTGCGGTGACGAGCGCTTCGGCGGCGTTCACCGCACGCTGTTGTCGCACCAGTTGATGCGACACTTCCCCGACCCCGAGCACGCACAGTGATGCGACGACCAGAACCCCCGTCATGAGTGGTGTCACTGAACCACTGTCCGTCGCTGGCCGAACCAAGTGGTGACCACGCATGGTTTGCGCTCTGAAACGGCGTCGTGGGCGAGCGCGATTACGCGTCGTCACCGGCGAAGATTGGCGCCACTGAGGCGACCACTTGACCGGATTCGAGGGTCATCACACGAACGCCGGTGGCGGCACGACCCTGACTGGAAATCTCGCGAACCGGCATACGAATGGTGGTTCCACCGGAGGCCACGACGACGATCTCGTCCTCCAAGCCCACCATGAAGGCAGCGACGACGCGACCTTTCTTGCCGGTGAGTTTGATGCCGATCATGCCCATACCGCCGCGACCCTTGCGGGCAAAGTGCGAAATTTGCGTGCGCTTGCCGTACCCGGACTCGGTGATCATCAAGATGGACGAGTCATCGCTTGCAACGTCCACGGCCACCACTTCATCAGAACCGCGCAACTTCATGCCGCGCACCCCGGCAGCAGTTCGACCCATCGGGCGAACGAGTTTTTCACTGAAGCGAATGGTTTGCCCGCCACGCGTCACCATGAACACATCGTCGGTGCCGTTGGTTTCGATGACACGTACCAACTCGTCCTTCGGACGTAGTTTCAGCGCAATCAACCCGTCGCGACGACTCGAGTCGTACTCGTCGAACTTGGTCTTTTTCACCTGACCCTGCTTGGTGGCAAAGAACAAATTGCGCTCGCCGGGGAACTCCCGGGTGTCGATGATGGCCTGGATCGTTTCACCCTGCTGGAGGGGCAACAAATTGACGATCGGGATGCCCTTGGCGGTTCGTTCGCGCTCCGGTACTTCCAATGCACGGAGCCGATACACGCGACCTCGATTGGAGAAGAACAGCAGGTATGCGTGCGCCGTGGTGAAGATGACGTGACGCACGATGTCGTCGCTCTTCATGCGCGCACCGCTGACGCCACGACCACCGCGACCCTGGGTTCGGAACGAATCGGCCGAGACCGACTTGATGTACTGCTCCTGCGTCATCACGATGACGAGTTCCTTGTCCTCGACGAGATCCTCCACGCCCATCTCCCCCACGTCGGCAGCAATCTGGCACACCCGCGGGTTGGCAAAGGTTTCGCGAACCTTCGTGAGTTCGGTGGAGATGACGCCGCGCAGGACCTTGTCGTCATTCAGAATGGTGGTGAGTTCCTTGATCCTGGCGCGGATCTCCTTCTGCTCGGCCTCCAGATCGATGCGGGACAATTTGGTGAGTTGTCGCAATTGCATGTCGAGAATGTCGATGGCCTGACGTTCCGTGAAACCGAACTTCTTCTCCATCAAGGCCGCCTTGGCCGCATTCGCATCGTCGCTGGCACGAATCACCTTGATGATGTCGTCGATGACATTGAGCGCCTTCAACCGACCTTCGAGGATGTGGTTTCGTTCCTTGGCCTTGTCGAGCCGGAACTGGCTTCGCCGTGTGATGACCTCGATCTGGTGGCGAATGTACCCCTCGATGGCGTCCTTCAGGTTGAGGGTGCGTGGCACACCATCCACGAGCGCCACCATGTTCACCGGGAACTGGCTCTGCAACTGTGTGTTCTTGAAGAGGTTGTTCATCACGACGTTGGCATTCGCGTCGCGCTTCAACGTGATGATGAGATTGGTGGTGCCACCTGCGGAGTTGTCGTTGACGTCGGCGATGCCGTCGAGTCCGTCGTTGTCGACCAGTTCCTGGATGCGGGCAGCGATCGCCGAGCAACTCGCCTGGTACGGCAACTCGGTGACGACGATCTGCATCTGACCACGCTTGCCTTCTTCGATCGACACCTTTGCACGCATCTTGATGCTTCCCCGACCCGTTTTGTAGGCGTCGGCGATGCCGTCACGACCAAGGATGAGTCCGCCGGTCGGGAAATCGGGGCCCTTCACGAACTTCATCAAGTCCTTCACCGTGGCGTCGGGATTGTCGATGAGGTGCAACGTGGCATCCACGATTTCACCGAGATTGTGTGGCGGAATGCTCGTTGCCATACCCACGGCAATGCCCTGCGAACCGTTCACCAGCAGGTTGGGGAAACGAGCCGGAAGCACCCGGGGTTCTTCGGTGGTGCCGTCGTAGTTGGGCATCAGGTCGACGGTGTTTTCCTCGATGTCGGCGAGGAGTTGCATGGCCAACGGATGCAGGCGGGCTTCGGTGTACCGACTGGCTGCTGGTCCGAAGTCGGGTGAGCCGTAGTTGCCGTGGAAGTCGATCAACGGGTGACGCAGCGAAAAGGGCTGAGCCATGCGAACCAAGGCGTCGTAAATGGCGCCGTCGCCGTGTGGGTGGTAGCGGGCCATCGTGTCACCGGTGACGCGTGCGCACTTGACGTACGGGCGATCGGGACGGAATCCCTGTTGGTCCATGTCCCAGATGATTCGACGATGCACCGGCTTCAATCCGTCACGAACGTCGGGTAGGGCGCGCGACATGATGGTGGAAATGGCGTAATCGAGGAACGACCGTTCCATCTCCTCTTTCAGTTGCACCGGTTGCACGGAGTCGCCACTGGAAAGCGGCAAGGTGGCGGACCCGTTGCCGTCACCACCACCCTTGCGACCGCCGCCCTTGGGTGCGCCGGCAGCAGACCTCTTCTTTGCCATGTCGCCTCCTAGAAGTCCAGGTTGCGCACGTCGCGCGCGTTCGAGGTGATGAATTCCTTGCGCACTTCGACGTCGTCACCCATGAGCGTGCTCATCATGTTTTCGGCTTCTGCCGCTTCTTCGACGTTGATTTGCAACAGCGTTCGGGTTGCAGCATCCATCGTGGTGCCCTTCAGTTCCTGCCAGTCCATTTCGCCGAGACCCTTCAGACGTTGGAACTCCTTCTTGTGGTTCGGATGTTCCTTCAAGAATGCGGCCTTGGCGACATCGTCCTTCAGGTACACCTTCTCCTTGCCGACTTCGGTGGAAAAGAGCGGCGGTTGGGCGATGTAGATGTATCCGCTCTCCACCATCGGGCGCATCTGTCGATAGAAGAACGTGAGCAGCAACGTGCGAATGTGGCTGCCGTCCACATCGGCATCGGCCAGGATGATCACTTTGTGGTAGCGCGCCTTTTCGATGTTGAACTCGTCGTTGCCGACGCCACCACCGATGGCCGTGATCAGTGCTTGCACCTCGTTGTTCTTCAGCATCTTGTCGAGGCGAGCGCGCTCGACGTTGAGGATCTTCCCGCGAATCGGCAGGATTGCTTGTGTGCGGGGATCGCGCGCATCCACCGCCGTACCGCCGGCGGAGTCGCCTTCCACGATGAAGAGTTCGCTCTCCGCGGGATCACCGCTGCCGCAGTCCTTCAACTTGTCCGGCATTCCTGCGCCCGAGAGTGCGGTCTTTCGGCGAATGGCGTTGCGGGCATTCTTGGCCGCGATACGTGCCTGTGCGGCCGCGACCGCCTTCTTGACCACGCGGTTCGCCTCGGTGGGATTCTCCTGAAACCATTCCTCCAACTTGGTGTTGGTTTCCTTCTGCACGAATGAGCGCATGGAGACGTTGCCCAGTTTCGCCTTGGTCTGACCTTCGAACTGTGGCTCGCGCAACTTCACCGATACCACTGCGGTGACACCCTCACGAATGTCCTCACCGAGGAGGTTTTCGTCCTTTTCCTTCAACCCTCCCGATGCGCGGGCGTACTTGTTGACCACCGAGGTGAGCGCAGTCTTGAATCCCTCCACGTGCATTCCGCCCTCCACCGTGGAAATGCCGTTGGCGTAGCCGTAGATGCCCTCGTAGTACCCGGTGTTCCACTGCAACGCAATGTCGAGGGTTTGGTCGTCTTCGGCGGCTTCGTAGTGGGCAACCTTGGTGAAGAGTGCCTCGCGTGATTGGTTGAGGTGCTTGACGAAGTCGACGATGCCACCCTTGTACTGGAACGTGACCTTTTGCTTCTTGTCGCCGCGATCGTCGACGAACACCACTTCCAAGCTCTTGTTGAGGAATGCGATGGTCTGGAGTCGCTCGGTGACCGTGCGGGCAACGAACTCCGTGCCCTCTGCCTGGAAGATTTCGGGGTCCGGCCAGAAACGAATGGAGGTTCCGCTTGCCGTCTTGGCGGGTGATGCCCCGACCTTTTGTAGTTTGCCTTTCGGTTTCCCGCCGTTGACGAACTCTTGACGGAAATGGGTTCCACCGCGATGTACTTCGGCGACGACGCGTAGCGAGAGTGCGTTGACCACGCTGACACCGACACCATGTAAACCGCCGGACACCTTGTAACCGTCGCCACCGAACTTTCCACCGGCATGCAACACGGTGAGCACCACTTCCAACGCGCTCTTTCCCTTGTGTGGACCGGAAGGATACGGATCCACCGGAATGCCACGACCATTGTCGACGACCTCGCACGAACCGTCGGGGTGCAGGGTGACCGTGATCTTGTCGCAGAAGCCCGCCATTGCCTCATCGACGGAATTGTCGACCACCTCCCAGATCAGGTGGTGGAGTCCGGCCAATCCGGTCGAGCCGATGTACATGCCCGGTCGCCGACGCACGGGGTCAAGACCTTCGAGGACCTGGATGTCCTTGGCGCCGTACGTTCCGGATGACTTGCGGGTGGTGCCTTCGGTGGCGTCGCTGGGTGTACTTACCGCCATGCGCGACCTTCGTGCAACGAGCGACTCGAGCAACAGCGTTGGTTCATAAACAGCCTCATGATTCTACCTTTTTGCGTGCGATGAAACGGGGAGCCGACGTGCAAAAAACGCCCGATTTATCGGCGTTTTACGCGCACTTCGAGTGATGTGACCGGAGTCGTCGTGAGGTGCGACAATTTGCTGCACAACGAGGCTTCGAGGAACTTCATTTCGGTGGCCCAATGGGGATCGTCGACTTCCACCAAGAGCACGGAACCGTTGAGTTTCACCGGTTGTACGTGGGCAGCCACCGCGTCTCCAACGAGACTGCTCCATGCACCGAACACGCCGTGGACGCTTGCTGCATCGTCGGACCCGAGCGACGAAAGGAGTCGATTGAGTTGACTCTGCAGGGTGACGGGTGGTGTTTCGGGGTGATTGGTGCTCATCGCTCATCCTGTGTGCACGAGGAAATGGTTCCGGCCACCACTTCTAACCAGTGGGTAATGCGGGGTGACGCAGGTAACGGATGCGCACTCGTCACCAGTACTTGTCGATACGGCAGCGCCGACAGGAGTCGTTCGAACAGTGCACTCGCCCGTTTGTTGTCGAGAGCCGACAACACGTCGTCCAAGACCACCAACGGAGGTGTACCCCAACGTTGCGACACCAGATGATGCACCGCCATTCGTAGCGCGAGACCGAGCGAGTGTTGCTCGCCGTGCGAACCCTGGGTGCGTGAGGCGAAATCATCGAGCGACACCACCATGTCGTCCCGGTGGGGTCCGACCGTGCTGGAACCCCGCCGTAGGTCGTCTTCCCGCGACTCGCGCAGAGCACACGCCAATCCCGCCTCTCGCCAGGGGGCGTCGTAGGCAAGAAGCAGCGAACACTCATCACCAACCAATGCCCGATACGACGATTGGGCGAGTGGCAACAACTCTTGGATCAATTCAGCGCGAGCACGACCCACTTCGTCGCCAACGGCGGCCAACTTTTCGTCCCAGGCATCCAACGCATCGAAGGTTGACGCACTCGGTCGATAACCGGACTCCTTCAACAGTGCATTGCGTTGTCGAAGCACGCGCTCCAGTTCGTTGATGGTGTCCTGACGAGCGGGGTCGAGTGACACCACTGCGTCGTCCAGTAGCGACCTGCGTAACGACGCCGCACCGTGGACCAGATTGCGGTCATCGGGCGTGAACACCGTGGTTCGCAACACCGAAAGGAGATCCCGAGTTCGTGTTACGCGTTTGCGGTTCACCTGCGCAACGGATCGACCGGCACTTTTCAGCTCTATCTCCACGAGAAACTCACGGAGATCGTCGTGAACGATGTCGGCGCGCAGAAAGGCGCTTGCTGCATCTTTTCGTACCACGGCATCGTTGGCAACGCCTCGGAACGACTTCATGGTGGAGAGCACCACCAGTGCCTCCACGAGATTGGTTTTTCCCTGTGCATTGTCGCCGGTGAGGGCGTGCACACCGGACCCGAGGGCGAGATGCAACGTGGAGTAATTGCGAAAATCGGTGAGCTGCAGCGAGCGAACGATCACGACGTGAGTCGTTGTGGCATCACCAAGTAGAGATAGCCGTCGTTGGTGGAGCCCCGCAATACCGCTGGCTTGATCGGATCGCTTGATTCGATGGTGATGGTCTCACCATTGCACGCCTCCACTCCCTGCAACAGGTAGTCCGGATTGAAACCGATGGTGATCTCGGGGCCGGTGTACTCGGCATCCAACTCTTCGATGGTTTCCCCGGTGTCGTTGGTGTGCACCGACAACCTGAGTGAACCGGCACCTTGCGTGAGACGCACCGGAATGGTGTCGCGAGCAAAGACCTTTGATCGGCGTATGGCATCCAACAACGCCTCGCGGTTGACCGCGAGCTTGTTGGGATACGAGGGCTGAATGAGCTGTTTGTAGTTGGGAAACTGCACGGCCAACAGCGACGTGGACAGCGTGGTGTTTCCAACGGTGAACGTGGCACGGTCGGCCGCGAGGCGATAGGTGATGGTCTTGGCGTCCTTGATCAACCGGGACAATTCGCCAAGTGCTCGGGCAGGAATGATCACCGTGCTCTCCCCCGCAAGGGCCGTTCCTGCAACTTGTCGTACCGCCAACCGGTAACTGTCGGTGGCGACGAACGTGAGGCCTTCAGCCTGGTTGGAAATGAGCACTCCCGTTAGGGCCAGTCGACTCAGGTCCGCGCTTGCCGCACGCACCACCTGACGAAGGGCCTCGCCAAACACGTCGGCCGACACCGTTCCTTCGGCCGCACTGGCATGGATGATTTTCGGGAAATCCGACGCCGCATAACAGTGCACCGATGAACGGTTTCGTGCAGCTTCCACCACCAGTGATTCACCCTCGAGTGCAACCTGGATCTTTCCGTCGGGCAGTCCCCGTACCAGGTCGGTGAGTATGCGGGCACTGGGTACCGCAATGCCATCGTTTTGCCCTCCAACCGACAATGTTGCCTGAATCGAAATCTCCTTGTCGGTGGCGGAAAGCGTGAGGGTTTCGCCGGACACCGCCAGTTCGATGCCCGCAAGTGCCGGCATGGCGCTGGTTCGGGCGGTGGCGATACGGCTCACGTCACCGAGTGCATCGTTGAATTCTGCTCGTTCGACTCGAAATTTCACGGTTGGATCCTCATTGCGTTGAAGTGGTGGTGATTACGACGATGGAAGGTAAGAAAGTCAATAACAGTAATAAGTGCTGTGGATTGTGGACGGAGCCGATGTTTCCCAGCGTAGACAAGGCTCCCAGCACCCACAGGCACGTGCGCACCACGCACACCTTGCACGCGTGTCGTTTGGGGTCGTGGAAGAACCCGACCTTTTTCAACACCTGATGCACAGTCCGTCCACCGGCTACCCACAATCATCGGTGACATCACGAGACCTTCAACATTCGAAGGAGCTCGTTGACCTGGTCGAACACCAATTGGCGGTCCTTCATCACGTGTTGTGTCTTCTCCACGGCGTGAATCACGGTGGTGTGGTCACGACCACCGAACAATCGGGCGATTGCTGGATAGGACAGGTCGGTGAGCTCGCGCACAACGTACATGGCGGTTTGGCGGGCCGTCACGATCGGACGCTGACGGCTACGACCCCGAATGGCCTCGACGCTCACCCCGAGATAGTCACAGATTTCGGTCAGCAGCTGTTCGGCGCTGCGCTGCTTGCCCGGGCGTCGTGATACCAGATCCACGAGGAGCTCGCGGGCCAGGTCGACATCGATATGGGTCTTGTTGAGCGATGCATACGCCGCCACGCGAACCAAGGCACCTTCGAGTTCGCGAATGTTCGTGGTGACGCTTGATGCGATGAACTCGAGCACCTCGGGTGCCGCATCCAGATGTTCTCGTTCTGCCTTGTTCCGCAGGATCGCCAACCGCGTCTCCACATCTGGCGGCTGGATGTCGGTGATGAGACCCCATCGAAAACGACCACGCAGACGGTCCTCCAACGTTGGAATGGCATCGGGAACACGGTCACTGGAGATGACGATTTGTTTGCTGGATCCATGCAGTGAGTTGAACGTGTGGAAGAACTCCTCTTGCAGGCCCTCCTTGCCTTCCATGAATTGGATGTCGTCGATGAGCAACACATCCACTTCGCGATATCGACGCTTGAAGGCACTGATGGTGTTGTTGCGGATGCCATCGACGTACTCGTTGAGGAATGCTTCCGTCGATACGTAGCGAACCTCGTAGTTCGGATAGTGCTCGTGCACGTACGAGCCGATCGCATGCAACAGGTGCGTTTTGCCCAGACCGGCAGATCCATAGATGAACAGCGGGTTGTAGGAGCGCCCCGGAGTCTCCGCCACTCGTTGGGCCGCGGCGAGCGCGAACTGGTTGGAGGCGCCTTTTACGAAGGTGTCGAAGGTGTATCGCGGATTGAGACCTATCGCTGCTCCGCGTCCGGTACGAACGCTGACGACCGGGGCATTGGTATTTGGCGCGATGAGCGGCGCGACCGCGGACGACGTTGGTGGAGGCGACGGATCGGCCGGCATCGTTCGAACATCGACACTCAATTCATGGGCCGCTCCCCCAGCCTCGTTCAATGCATCACGAACGAGCGACATGTATCGGGTGAGCACGCGATCACGTACGAATGCGTTGGGGACGTGCAACTTGAGGCTCATCGTGCCGCCGACCTTGGCAACCGGCTCGCGTTCAACGACGATGTCGCTGAAGGTCGAGTACCACACGGCTTCGGACACCTGTTGACGCAACACCGCTGATGCGCGCTCCCACAACGCCTTGGGCTGGTCGGTGGTATCAACGGTGTCGTTGCTCATGACGTGCTCTTTCTTGTCCACAGGGACACCCACATGATGTGGAGAATCCCATTCGTGTAGTTCTCGATTGCTGTGTGCCGCACGGAACCCGAGGTGCGGGAAGAGGCAACGTAGCACGTTTTCCACAGGGGGCAAAATGTCAAATCACATCGCGGGAGTTCTTGATGATGTCGGGGCGTTGTGAGGTTTCGCACGCTGCCCTAGCCTGAAGGACGTTGCTTCCAATCGCCTTGAAAGTGACGTCAGGAGAGAGGCGTGAAACGTACATTCCAACCCAGCAAGCGTCGTCGTGCAAAAAAACACGGATTTCGTAAGCGGATGAAGACCCGAGCCGGTCGTGCCGTATTGAAATCGCGCCGCTCCAAGGGTCGCGCCCGTTTGTCGGCGTGATCAGCCGGATTTCTCGTCGCACCGGATTTGCCCGTTTTTCGGGATCCCGAGCGACTCGACACCAGGGACTGAGCGTGCGGGTAGTGAGAGACGAGGCCGCCAACGGCGTTCATGTGGCATTCTCAACCCCAAAACGCATCGGCACTGCAGTGGTTCGCAATCGGGTTCGACGGCAGCTGCGAGAGGTGATGCGTACGCACGCACCACACCTTCCTTCAGGCTGGTACCTCATCGGCGTTGATCATCTCCCTGTGGACAACAGTTGGGGACAACTCAACGCAACACTGCAAACGCTCCTCCCATCGAATCGGGGAGAAGGCTCTGACCCTCGTCCCGCACGCACCACACCACCCGAGCAGGGCATGTGACGAACGTCACAACCAATTCCGCGGTTGTCCACAGCCTGGGGAAAGCGCAGCGAGCGATGTTGCGGGCGATCGAGTGGTATCAGTCGCAACGAACGGGGGCTCTGTCACCCTGTCGCTTTTTTCCATCGTGTTCCGAGTACACCCATGAGGCCATCACGCAACACGGACCATGGCACGGACTCTGGCTGGGGCTCCGTCGCATGAGTCGTTGTCGGCCCTTTGGCCCGTCCGGCTACGACCCAGTTCCCGAGGCATCGTCATGTTGCAATCACAACGCCCCACAGAAAGGCTGACGTTTGATGTTTGACCCCATTTTTGACGCCGTCGGATGGTTGATCGCGTGGATTTACTCCTGGAGCAACGACTACTCGATCTCCATCGGCATGATGGCGGTCGTCGTGATGCTGGTGATCACACCGCTGACGTTGAAGAGCACACGAGGCATGTTGGAGATGCAACGCCTCCAGCCAGAGTTGCGACGACTGCAGATCGAGCACAAGGGTGATCGCCAGGGTCTCAATGAGGCCATGATGAAGCTCTACCAGGAGCACAAGGTGAACCCACTGGCGTCCTGTTTGCCCTTGTTGGCCCAGATGCCGGTGTTCATCCTGATGTTCCGATTGTTGACGGGACTCACCTACCGCCCGTCACCCGATGTTGGATTTGCCCCCAAACACCTGGCGGAGTCGTCGGAGCTGTACCAGTCCCTCGTCGGCCGCGACGAGATGCGATCCATTGGTCTGGATCTTGCCGTCACTCCCATCACGGTAATGCGCGACAATTTCGCACGAGGCCTCGTTTATGCCGGACTCGTTGCAGCGCTGGCACTGTTGTATTTCGTTCAGCAACGGATGGTGGCATCGCGCACGGTCAGTCCGACGATGTCGGCAAGTCAACAAAAGATCATGCAGTACCTGCCGGTGGTTTTTGCCGTGTTTCAGGTGATACTGCCCACCGGTTTGATCGTGTATTACTTCGTGCAGGCTGCGGTACGAATTGGTCAACAGGCCTACATCACGAAACGCTTCTATGGTGGCGACGATTCGATTGGTCGCCAAGCCCAACAAGCCAGCGCAAAGGCCCGTGAACTAAAAGAAGACGACACCAAGAGGGCGAAAAAGCAAGAAAAATCGGGTAAAACCGACGAGTTCACCAGCAAGCGAGTGACGCCCCCAAAGAACAAGCCAACCACGCAGATCACCCCTCCGACACCCGGCGCAAAGTCTCCACCGAAGCGCCCAAAACCACCACAGCGATAAGCGATATACCACAACTGTCTCACATATCTCTCAACAAGGAGCACACACAATGGAATGGGTAACAATCACCGCAGCAACGATGGAGGACGCCAAGGCAATGGCCCTCGATCAACTTGGGGTTGCCGCTGAGGATGCCGAGATTGAAGTCGTAGAGGAGCCAAAGCCAGGTTTGTTCGGCCGCATGCGTGGCGAGGCGGTGGTGCGTGCACGAGTTCGACCAACCTCGACACGTGAGTCGACGCGTCGTGACCGTGGAGGTGAACGTTCCGAACGAGGCGATCGTCGTGGCGGCCGGACCCGGCAACGTCCACGCAATGGAGAGCGCCGCCGCGAGCGCGGTCCGTCGGATCGAAGTGCTGACGATGAGGCCCCACGTCGGGAAGACGCCCCCAAGGTGCCCGTGACCACGGTGCGTGACGCAGCGACCACATTTTTGGAAGGGCTGTTTGCAGCAGCAGACCTCTCCGCTCGAGTGGAATCATCGATCGATGGTGATGACATTGAAATTGCGGTGCACGGTGACCAACTCACCATGTTCGTCGGCGCCCGTGGCATGACCTTGACTCAGTTGCAGGACATCACTCGAGTGGTCAGCCAACGACGCCTGGGCGACCACGACACCCGCTTGCGAGTGGATGTCGGTGGCTATCGTCAGCGCCGTAAGGATGCGCTCGGTCGATTCGCCCAAAAAGTGGCCAACGACGTGATGGAAACTGGCACCCCACGCATCTTGGAGCCAATGAATTCCGCCGATCGAAAGATTGTGCATGACACGTTGGCCACCGTGGAGGGTGTTGTCACCCACTCCGAGGGCGATGACCCATTCCGTCGGGTGGTGGTTTCGCGAGCTCCCGGAGCCTAAGGGCCCCCTGCCACCCCATCCGACCTACGCTGGGTCGGTGCAAGATTCCGGACAAGAACGGCTGCTCGTCGACGTCTTGTCGCGTGCACAGGCCGAGGGGGCGCTCGGACAACGGCCAATAGCTGACGTGATTCAGCATGCGCGGTCGTTTGTTGACGCACTCCCCTCGGACGTCACCACGGTGATGGATATTGGCTCCGGAGCAGGCGTTCCCGGGCTCATTATCGCACTGGACCGCCCCACCGTGCAGCTCACATTGGTGGATCGTCGGGCAAAGCGGGTGGATGCACTACGTCGAGCCATCGCGATGTTGGAGTGGGGCGATCGTGTGGTTGCCCATGAAGGCGATGTCAACCAGTTGAGCCGAGATCCGGCGTGGGAGGGAACCCAGGATGCTGTGGTAGCACGAGGTTTTGGGGAGCCTGCTCGGACGCTCCCCCTTGCCCGTCAATTGGTGAGGGTCGGAGGTTGGCTGGTCATCAGCGAGCCACCGCCGGAACGGGGATCCCGGTGGGATCCGGCCTGGGTTGCCTCCCTCGGGTTGAGTTCCCCGGAGCGTTGTGGTGCGGTGGTTCGGTTCCACGTGGAACAGTGACCCCCTCCTGATTCGTGGTGTTCGGGGTGATTCCCGAACTGCGATACCGTAGAAGGGTGATGTCTCCTCCGCCCCGGGTCATAGCGGTTGCCAACCAAAAGGGTGGCGTCGGAAAGACGACATCCGTCGTCAATCTGTCCGCAAGCATTGCCCTATTGGGACATCGAGTGTTGGTGGTTGACTTGGATCCGCAAGGTAACGCCTCAACCGGACTTGGAATCGACATTCGGTCGCTCAACAACAGCGTCTACGACGTCCTGCTGCATGAAACACCAATTGACGACGTGGTGCAGGCGAGTGCAGTAAGAGGGTTGTTCGTGGTGCCCGCAAATCTGGATTTGGCTGGCGCAGAGATCGAACTCGTGCCAATGATGGGTCGCGAGACACGACTCCGCAAGGCCATCGAACGAGTCGCCGCCGATTATGCGTACGTGTTCATTGACTGTCCGCCATCACTCGGTCTGCTGACCGTCAATGCCTTGACCGCCGCCGCCGAAGTGCTGGTGCCGGTGCAGTGCGAGTACTACGCCCTGGAGGGACTTGCTCAACTCCTGCGAAACATCGAACTGGTGAACAAAAACCTCAATCCCACGTTGCAGGTCAGCACGATATTGTGCCAGATGTACGACAACCGAACCAAGCTGTCCGCGGATGTGGTGCGAGAGGTGCGACAGCACTTCGGCGCAAAGGTCCTTCAAACGGTGATCCCACGTACGGTAAAAATTGCCGAGTCTCCCAGCCACGGTCAGCCTGCGGTGGTACTCGACCCCTCAGGTGTGGGGGCAAAGGCGTATATGGCAGCTGCACAGGAGGTAGTCAATGGCCGGTCTTAAATCCGGAAAAGGGCTCGGATCGCTGATCCCAAGCGGGGGAGGTGTGCCACCCGTCACAGGCGGACTCACTGAGGTGACCCTTGCTGCAATTGAAGTAAATCCGCATCAACCGCGCACACACTTTGACGATGAGGCACTGACCGAACTTGCGGCATCGATACGTGCCGTAGGGGTACTGCAACCCCTGCTCGTACGCACCCTCAAGCCCGGCTCGTATCAACTCATCGCCGGTGAGCGCCGCCTTAAGGCCGCACAACGAGCCGGGCTGACCCATGTTCCGGTGATTGTGCGTGATACCAGCGACATTGGCTCCGCAGAACAAGCGCTCATCGAGAACGTACATCGCGAGGACTTGGGACCACTCGAGGAAGCCGCGGCATACCAGCAACTCCTCGAGGATTTTCGATTGACCCACGATCAGTTGGCGGCTCGAGTGGGGAAGAATCGTGTCACCATCAGCAACTCGATTCGCCTGTTGGCCCTACCGGCATCGGTACAACAGCTCATTGCCGATCGTCGCTTGTCGGCGGGTCACGCCAAGGTGCTTCTCAGTGTCACGGATCGTGCCCAACAGGAACGACTTGCACAACAGGTCGTGCGAGAGGCACTCTCGGTTCGGGCGACTGAAGCATTAATTACCAGTTCTGGTACATCGGTACGCAAGAAACAAGGAGGCAAACGCCACGCGGTTGCCGGCGATCCCGCCCTGAACGACGTTGCACATCTCGTGGCCGAACATTTGGCGACGAGAGTGGAGGTTGCTCCACCCACACGCTCTACCCGTGGCCGCTTGACGATCGAATTTGCCGACCTTGCGGATCTGGAGCGAATCGCACGGACGATTCTGGGCGCCTAAGGCCCGTCACGACTCTCACCGTCTACCTGACGGTGTCCCCAACCTGTGGATAATGCTGGGGAAAGCCTTGTGGGTAACTAGCCGAGGTGTGGTGCCAGGTCGCGTAGAAGCGCTGCTTTGCCGCGGGCGCCAACCAGGGTGTCGACCGCCTCGCCGTTCTTGAACACGATCATCGTCGGAATACTCATGACCTTGAATCGCATGGCGATGTCGCCATGATCATCGACATTGAGTTTTGCAACGGTGAGAGCGCCGGCCTGTTCGGTGGCGATTTCACGGATGACGGGATCGATTTGCTTGCACGGACCGCACCACTCGGCCCAGAAATCCACCAGAACGGGTGTGGTTGCCGAGCGAATCGTTTCGTCGAAGTTTGCGGTTGTGAGGGTGATGACGTTTTCGGACATGCGCGCCACGCTACTTGTTGGCTGATCCGTGGTGGTGCTCCAGCCAGCGCTCCGCATCGATTGCGGCCATACAGCCGGAACCTGCGGCGGTGATTGCTTGTCGATACGTGTGATCCTGTACGTCGCCACATGCAAACACACCGGGAACGTTGGTTCGTGACGAACCTGGTTGCGTGACGAGATAGCCGTTGTCATCCATGTCGAGGACGCCCGCGAATACGTCCGTGTTCGGACGATGACCGATGGCTACGAAGAGACCGCCGATGTTCATGGTGTCGGTTGCGCCAGTCACGGTGTCGGTTACTTCGATTGCCGACAACTTCGCTTCACCGACGATGCGTGTTACTTGAGCGTTCCACCGCACCGAGATCTTGGGGTTTGCAAGGGCGCGTTCCTGCATGATCTTGGAGGCGCGAAACTTGTCGCGACGGTGGATGATGGTGACCTTGGAGGCGAATTTCGTGAGGAACGAGGCTTCCTCGATGGCGGAATCACCGCCACCGACCACGACTATTTCTTGTCCACGAAAAAAGAAACCATCGCACGTTGCGCAAGTCGAGACACCATGGCCGATCAGTCGCGCTTCGTTCTCCAATCCAAGCATGAGCGAACGCGCACCGGTGCTGACGATGACCACATCGGCGGTGTATTCGTCGTCACGAACCCACACCCGATGTGGATGCGAAGAAAAGTCGATTTTTGTTGCCTTTTCGGTCAGAAATTCGGCTCCGAAGCGAGCTGCTTGGTCACGCATGCGTTGCATCAATTCCGGACCCTGCACCCCCTCCGGAAAGCCGGGGAAGTTCTCCACCTCCGTGGTCAGCATCAACTGGCCGCCGGGTTGATCGGATGTGGAGGATGGCTCACCCTCGATGACGAGGGGTGAGAGCGAAGCCCGCGCCACGTAGATGGCAGCCGTAAGTCCGGCCGGACCCGACCCGATGATGATCACGTTGCGATGTGGATGGGTGGTCATGGTTGCTCTTTCTCGTCGGAGTGCCTGGCTCGCAGCAGGAATGACCCAACGAGGATAAACGCTGCGCCAACGACGAAGTATGACACCCACACGGCACGGCGCTCACTGAGCACCACTTCGAACAACTCCTGGACACCGCGCATCACGGCGATGAGGGAGAGCGCCACGAGTGCGATCGAGACCACCGCAATGAGTGAGCCGAACACCACCCCACGAGTGACGGCGACGATGGGCCGCGTGGTTCGATCTCGAACGGCACCAACGATCCGGTCGATGAAATCGACGGTCTTGCGCGGAAACTCGGGATCACGAAGCGGGTTGCCGACCACGACGTCAGGCTAACGCTGACGAAAATTACGCGGGAACGAACGCCACCTCGTTGATACGACCCTGGTACGGGTTGGTCGCACTGCACGCAGCACTTTTGCCGATTTCCGTCAACACGATGAGAAGATGTGTGACCGGAGTAGTGACGGAAAACTTCACGATTTTGCCACGAGTCTGGTAATCCTTGGCCAGGGGAGCACCCCATCCGTCGAATCCAGACGGCGGAGTGGATGCAACACCGTAGATTTCCGTACCCGTCGGACCGTTGGCGAAGTTCACCCGGAGCGTTCCAGTTCCCGCCCCGCTCAGGGTGACGAGTACACCAACCCGCTCCTTGGTTCCGAAGAACTTGTCCGCATAACAGGATGTGGCCCACGACGATTGCGGATTCTTGTCGACCAACGCGCCGATGAGTTCTTCGTTCTCGACACCGTCATCGCCGTTCGGGTCGAACGAGTTGATCGCGGCAATCGTCGCAGGACCCGATGCAATCGGCGGGGTAACCACTTCCGAGACAACCTCGGGAATTGCGACATTTTCAGGATCACGCGTGCGTAATACGGCGGTGATGACCAGACCGGTGAGGATGAGCGTGGCAAGCAACAGCCTCGTTGTGGTGCTTCGCCAGAAACCCCCGAACGAAAATCGACGTGAGGGCTTGAGCGGAGCACGGACGCTCGTGCGTGTGGTGGTCGCACGCTCCAGGATCACGCGTTGTCCCGCCGGTGGCGTGAGGGCGGTGTGATCATCACGCTCGTCACGCAACGCCTCCAGGAGTGCAACGCGGGTTGCTTCCCCGGTTTGGTATCGATGATCGGGGTTTCGAGCCAACAGTTTGTGTACGACCCGAACCAGTCGAGGTGACAGTGTCGGGCGCAGGTGCCCAAGATCGGTCGGTTCCCGCTGGAGTCGAGCCAGGGCCGTATCGGCGTCGTTATCGCTCAAAAACGGCACTTTTCCGGACAAACACTCATAGAGCACGAGGCCGAGGCTGTAGAGGTCGGCCCGTCCATCCAGTTGTCTTCCGCGCACGATCTCGGGTGACAAGTACTTGGCGGTGCCCATCATGATGTTGTCGCTGGTGAGATCGCTGCCCTCGGAGGGAGTGATTGCCTTGGCGATTCCGAAATCGGCCAGCAAGAAGTGTCCGTCGGGGCGCACGAGGATGTTCCCCGGCTTTACGTCACGATGGATGTATCCGTGTTGGTGTGTTGCGTCCAGTGCCGACGCAATGGCTGCACCCATCATGATGGACAAACCAGGCGTGAGTTTCTTCTTTTTGTCGAGAAGGTCGCGGAGACTTCGACCCTGCACGTATTGCATGACCACCACCTGGAAACCGTCGTGCGCGAACGAGTCGTAGACGGCGACGATGTTCGGATGATTCAGTCCCGCACACGCCAGGGCCTCGCGACGGAATCGCTCGATTGCCGTCTCATCGCGGGCGATATGGCGCTTGAGAACCTTGATGGCAACTTGCCGGTCGAGGAACGTATCGTGGCCGAGCCACACCTCCGCCATGCCCCCGCGAGCGATGAGTCGTTCCAGCCGGTATCGGTCGCCAATGAACCCCGGTTCGAGTTCGGCGGCAGACATGACTGAGGGGAGACGCTAGTTCTGCGCACCCCGCAGATGGTGGAATTACTCCACGTGATACGTAACGCCGATGGTTCCCGGACCGGTATGTGAACCAATCACGGAACCGATGTCACCGACGATGATCTCGCCGGAGTAGATCTCACGCAGTTGCGCAACGAATGCATCCACATCCGGACACTGTGCATGGAGCACTGCCACATTGGAGACGTTTCCCGCCTCGCGGAATTTGTCGACGACGAAGGCGAGCGCCTTTTTTCGGGTGCGTTCCTTGCCGCCTTCGGCAACCTTGCCGTCATCCACCGTGATGATTGGCTTGATCGCCAGTGCAGAGGCAAGAAGTGCCTTTGCACCACCGATACGACCGTTCTTTTTCAGGTTTTCGAGCGTGTCCAATGCACCCCACACCCGGGTTCGACCAGCCAAATCCGTCACCGTGCGAGCGAGATCATCGACCCCCATGCCGTTCTTGGCCAGCCGGGCCGCGGCGACCACGTTGATACCTTCACCCATCGATGCTGATCGGCTGTCCACGATGCGTATGGGGATTGTGAGCGCGGCGGCCTGCGCACCCTGCTCGGCAGCCTGTTTGGTGGCGGAGAGCTCGGCCGACAAGGTCACGACGAGGATGGCGGTGGCACCCTCGTTGGCCAACCTGGTGAACGCCTCGGAAAACTTGCCGGGGGATGGCGCTGCGGTTTGTGGCAGAACCGGGCTGGCCGAGCAGCGGGCCCAGAACTCGCTGGTGGTGAGCGAAACACGATCGGTGAACTCTTCACTGCCGAAGCTGAAGGTGAGGGGAACGATGGTGATGCCCAACTCGTCGACCAGGTGTTGTGGCAGGTCGCAGGCGGAATCAGTAACGATGCGTACGGTCATGCCTGCGAGCGTAGTGCGGGGTGCTGCCTGGTCGTTCTCTTTCGGTGTGCGCGGCGGGCATGAATGATCCACCATGCCAGTAGAAGCACGAGGAATACCAGACTCACACCTCGACCCAGCCCCGCCAGGGCATTCATCCGGATGCGTACTTCGGCGACGTCCATCACGA
>Ga0136656_1000222_pt1 | contig 19161 bp, 10 predicted proteins | sample CPBDNA_9_FD_94862 | JGI IMG/M metagenome (GOLD analysis project Ga0136656, IMG submission 94862) | Freshwater to marine salinity gradient microbial communities from Chesapeake Bay, USA - CPBay_Sum_15_0.8_DNA (version 2) | ecosystem: Environmental > Aquatic > Marine > Coastal | place: USA...
AATTTCTATCTCAATTTCTATCCAGATTCTGGATATAATGTAGAAGCACAGGCATTTAATGAGACCTTCTACAGAGCAATGGATTTTGATAATCAAGCAAATCCATTGGAATATGGACCTTCATCTCAGTTACTTTTCCTTTCTGCATTTGATGGTTTAAATGGGTTGAGAGCTAATAGAGTTAATTTTAAATTAAATCATCAGGGTTCTCCAATTTATGCTAAGACATTTGATCCATCAGATACAACAACAATCAACTATTCAACTGGTGTTTTCACATATCCAAATCATTTCTTCAATACTGGTGAAGAATTAATTTATACTCCCAAGGCAACATTTGTTGGTGTTGGTCGTTCTGCAATGGGAATTGGTAGCACTGAAAATTATCTTGGAATTGTTACAGATAGACTTCCAGAAAGAGTATATCCAATTGCATTGTCACCAGATACTTTCCAATTAGCAACAAAAGCAGAATATGCAAGAGATGCTGCCCAATCGGTAGGTGGTTCTGGAAATGTTGGAATTGCAATTACATTTACTGATGCTGGACTAGGAAATGCTCACCAGTTAGAGTTTACTAAGAAGTTAACAAAGACTGTTGTTGCACTTGATGGTATTGTTCAGCAACCAATTACCTTTACCCCAATCAATCACGTATTGGAAAATAACAGTGGTGGAATCACTGCTGGTATTTCTACATTCAATTTGAGTGGTATTTCATCAGTTCAACCAAGAGATCTTCTTAGAATTGATGATGAATATATGAAGGTTGTTGAAGTTGGATTGAGTACTAATGTTGGCGGTCAACTTCTTGGTCCAATTAATGGAATTATTGCAGCAGGTGCTGCTGCAACATATCCAACCGTATCAGTTGTTCGCGGAATCGTTGGTTCTGCTGCAACTACTCATAATGATGGTTCTGAAGTTAGAATTTATAGGGGTGCCATTAACATTGTCGATAATGAAATATTCTTTGTTGATCCTCCAAAAGGAAATTCTAGAGCAAGAAGAAATCAGGCAAATCTCCCATATGTTAAAGCAGAATATACTGGTAGAACATTCTTGAGATCTAATTATGATACTAATATGCTGTTTGACGATATTTCGGACAGTTTTACTGGTATTGCCAAGACATATACTACTACAGTTCAAGGGATTAACACAACTGGTGTTGCACCTGGAAATGGAATCTTATTCATCAATGGTGTTTTCCAAACACCATCTACCGTGAATAATGCTGGAAACAATTATATTTTTGAAAGAGATCTTAATGTAGGAATCTCCAGTGTTGTATTTACTGGAATTACTTCAACTGATGGTTCATTCATTCAATCAGAATCTGATATTAATCAGAATCAGATTCCAAGAGGTGGTTTGATTGTTTCTGTTGGTTCTACTCCTGGTCTTGGATATGCACCTCTTGTAGGTGCTCAAGTTAAGGCGGAGAAGAATTCCTCAGGAACTATTACAGATATTGTTGGTATTAACACTTGGACAAGACCAGTTTCTATAAGCACGGCATCATATGATAATATTTCTGGAATTCTTGAAGTTGAAACTGTCAATCCACACAATCTCAGAAATGGTGACAGTGTAAAACTCGTTGGTCTTGCATTTACTTGCCCATCTGGTTCTGGAATTACAACTACAATATTCCCAGATCATGATCGTTCTCTTGGATTATTCAATGTAGTTGATGCAAACAAGGTTAATGTTCTTGTTGGACCAAGTACAATCATTCACTATTATACTGGTAGTGGTGAGATTTACAGACATTATAATTTGAATTTTGGTTCTGGTTACAGAGAACCAGTTTCTATTGCTGTTACCGATAGAGGTTATGAGCATAGATTCATCAGAGCAGGAGTAAACTCAACCTTTGATGGCAGTGGCAACACTTACACCATTACAAATGCTAAATTTACTTCAAGCACTGGTGAACTCCAAGTAACCATCGATGGTCATGGATTAACAACCTCAGATACTGTTGGATTTGACACTGGATCGATTGTATTCAGATGTTCTGATGATAACTTCTTCACTGAGCAAGTTTATCCAAGGTCTACAGACCCAGCAGCAGGAGTTGACCTCCCAATCACATCAACAACAGCAAACACTCTGACTGTTAACGTTGGTCCTGCTGGTGGTGCAGGAACTGGTGCAGTTGTTGAGGCAACAGTTGGTGCTGGAGGAACTTTAGCATTCAATATTGTAAGCGGAGGAACAGGATATATTAATCCAGTTATTGAAATTCCAGAACCAAACTATGAAAATATGCCAGTTATTGGTGTTTATAGAGATGGTATTGGTGCAACAACAGCAACTGGCAAGAATCTACTTCTCAACTTAACTGTTGGTGCTGCCGGAACAGGTAATGTTGGTATTGGTTCAACATTGTTCTCAATCGATTCATTTAAAATTGCTAGGAATGGATATGGATTCCGACCTAGAGATGTGGTGAAAGTTGTTGGTCTTGTTACTGCTAAAGATTATGCCTCACCAATAGAAGACTTTGAAATTGAAATTACAGAAACTTTCAATGACTTCTATTCAGCATGGTCATTTGGTGAAATGGATTATATTGATAGTATCCAGGGATATCAAGATGGAAATAGAAAGAGATTCCCACTGTTCTATAATGGTGAACTCTTAGCATTTGAAATTGATCCTTCAGCAGTACTTTCTAGTGCCATTGATTTAGATTCCGTTCTTGTTATATTCATCAATGGAGTTTTGCAAACACCTGGATATGCCTATCAGTTCCTTGGAGGAACTTCGTTCACATTTACAGAAGCACCAAAAGTCAATGATAAAGTTGATATTTTCTTCTATGTTGGTCAGAACGGAGTAGACGTTGGTATTACTACTGTTACCGAATCAATTAAAGTTGGTGATGATGTTTTTGTTAAGAGGCATCCAGGTCTTCCATTGACAGTAGATCAACTTGAAGAAAGAACTATTACAGAAATTCTTGGTTCTGATACTGTTGAAACTGCAATTTATACTGGTCCTGGTGTGAATCAGAATGATTTCAAACCATTCTACTGGACAAAGCAGAAGAAAGATAAGTTCATTAAAGGTGATGTTGTTTATAAAACAAGAGCATCACTTGAACCCAAAATCTTCCCAACAGCAAAAATTATTGGTGATGTAAATGCCGATAGTGATCAAATTTTTGTTGATAATGCACAATTCTTTGATTATGATGAAATCATCTATGACTTGAATATCAATACATTTGAATTTGATGCACTTATAGTTGATTCATTTGAGCCAGTATCTGCTGCATTTACTGCAACAGTTAGCGCTGCTGGAACTGTTACATCGATTCAAATTATCGATGGTGGAAGTGGATATTCTGGTCCTACTGTAGATCTCAAGTTCTCTGCACCAAGAGTCATTGGCGTTGGAGTTGGAACAACAGCAACAGGAACTGCAAATGTTGGATCTGGTGGTTCAATCACATCAGTAACTTTGACAAATCCAGGAATGGGTTATACAAATAGTGCAAATCAACCAGTTATTCCTAATATCATTACACAAGTTCCTAATGCCATTAGGGAAAACATTGCAAAAGTTTCTAATGTTCAAGGATTCAGTGGAATTATTACTGGAATTCAAGAATCTACAGGAAGTGGTGGTCAGAAAGCAATTAAGTTCTTCTTCTCCGCATTGAAAGATTATACACGTTCTGGTGAATCCGAACTTGCTTCTGATGCATTAGATCTTCTGCCAGGATATCCAATTATTGTTTCAAATACAAAGGTTGGAACAGGTGTTACATCTGTTTATGATTCAGATAGTGCTGTTGTTGGAATTGGAACCAACTTCTTAGATAATATCTACATTGTAGATTCTATTCAGAGTATTGGTCCTATCGGTATAATGACATGTAATGTTCACAGTGCTTCAAATCTTACTTCAATTGGTTCCACAGGAAACTTTGATGAATATAATGCTGGTCTTACCACTTCTTTGGGAACATTCTCTTGGGGAAGAATATACAACTTTAATACAAGAAGTAATCCAATTTCAATTGGAGTTACTGGATTGACAGTTGATTCTGGATTATCTACATTCCCAACAATCCAGAGAAGAGGTAATTTTGGTGAAGGAAAATCGGGTGCAGTTCGTTCTAGAAAACCAGTTGCAGATCCAAATATTGTATTAGATAATATTTTACCGTTCTATCCATAATAAATACATAAAAAAAGATAACGATGTCAGCACTTGTTACTGATCAATTCAGAATTTTGAATGCCAGTAATTTTGTAGAGTCGGTAAATTCCAACTCATACTTTATTACTGTAGGTCTTCCTAACCCAACTATTGTTGGATATGGAAGGAGTAATACCTGGAATACCAATCCACCTGCACCTATTGATAACCTTTCATATAACAAACATACTGGTGATGTTACATTATATGGAAAGAGAGTTTCATCTTCAAATGTAAGGAGATTGGCTAGAAAAATTGAATGGACATCGGGAACAAAATATGAAATGTATAGACACGACTACAGTGTCCTAAATCCATCACCATTGACAAATGCATCTAGATTATACGATGCAAATTATTATGTAATCAACTCAGATTTTAGAGTTTATATCTGTATTGAAAATGGTTCTAGTGGGGATAACCTAAAAGGTAATAACTCTCAAGACGAACCAAGATTTACAGATTTAGAACCCTCTAGAGCTGGTGATAGCGGGGATGGATATATTTGGAAATATCTTTTTACCGTTAGTCCAAGTGACATTATTAAATTTGATTCTATTGAGTATATTACAGTTCCAAACGATTGGGCATCATCAACTGATTCGCAGATAAGAGCAGTTAGAGAGTCTGCAGATTCTTCGGTCAATGAGAATCAGATTAAGACAGTCTATATCCAAGACCAAGGTGCAAATTATGCTAATGGTTTAGGACAAGAGCTTGATATTATTGGTGATGGAACTGGCGGAAAGGTAAGAGTTGATGTCGTTGGCGGCAAAATTACAAATACTGTTGTCACCTCAGGTGGTAAGGATTATAGTTATGCAATGGTTGATTTGGGTTCTATTAACTCAAATACAACGGGAACTAACGCACATTTGATTCCCATCATTCCACCATCAAGGGGACATGGTTATGATATTTACAGTGAACTGGGAACTGATAAGGTTTTAGTTTATGCAAGATTTGATGACACTGATAAAGATTTCCCAACAGATACAAGTTTTGCTCAGGTTTCTATTATTAAAAATCCAACAAAAGTTGGGACCAGTATTACTTACACGGCAGATAACTTTAATGGTTTGAATGCCTTTAAGTTTGAAACGGTAACGGGAACACCAAAAGTTGGCGAAAAGATTTTCCAAAGAGTTCGCCAAAATACAGCGAGAGCATTTGGTTATGTCGCTTCATATGATCAAGAAACAAAGGTTCTGAAGTATTTTGCAGATAGATCTTTGTTCTTCAATCAGACAACATTTGATACACAAGATTATACTGGTATTTCTACTAATGGTAGAAAATACAACTTTGAATCATCCAGTGAATTAATCACTGGAACAACATCATCATTTACAGGTTCTATTGATACTGCTTTTGCAGGCATTACTACAAATCCAACGGGAACCAAATTAATCGATCTCGGTGTCAACTTCACCGGTGGCATGGCAGTTTCTGAAATAAATAAAGGCTCAGGGGATATTATATACCTTGATAACAGAGCCAGCATTGCTAGGAACGCACGCCAAAAAGAAGATTTAAAAATTATACTGGAATTCTAAAAAATGCCACAGAAGACGAACCTCAACGTAAGCCCTTATTATGATGATTTTGATAAAGGCGACAATTATTATAAGGTCTTATTTAAACCAGGGTATCCTGTTCAGGCAAGAGAATTAACTGGTCTCCAGTCAATTTTGCAGAATCAGATAGAATCCTTTGGCAGTCACATGTTCAAAGAGGGTTCTATGGTAATTCCTGGAGGAATTACTTGCGACAATCAATTCACTACAGTTAAGGTTAACCCAAATCACTTGGGTATTGATATTTCAGTTTATTTGAATGCCCTGTCTTCTGGTCCAAATGGTAATGGTACAAGAGTAACTGGTCAAGATTCCAAAGTTTCTGGTACGATTAGTGGTTATCTAATGCCACCAGAGCAAGGTGTAGAAGATATTACAATTTTCGTTAAGTACCGCGATAGTGCGGAGGACGGCGAAACTGTAGAATTCCAGGATGGTGAAGTATTAATCCTCAGTGAAAACCTCACATATGGCAACACAACGCTTGTTGAGGGTGATACGGTACTAACTCTGGTAGGAACGGAATCAACGCAGACAGGGTACGCTGTGGGCGTTGCAGACGGTGTCTATTTTATTAGAGGAGTCTTTGTTGATGTCTCTAAGCAAAAAATAGTTTTAGATCCATATAATAACGAACCTTCATATAGAGTTGGTTTTGATATTGTAGAAGAAATTGTAAATTCAAATGAAGATGAATCTCTAAACGATAATGCAAAGGGATTTACAAACTATGCAGCACCAGGTGCTGATAGATTAAAGATTAGTGTAAAATTAGCGAAAAAACAATTAACTGACACGGAAGACATCAACTTTGTTGAGTTGGTTAAAATTGATAATGGGGAGATTAAGAAACTCCAAAATAAATCAGATTATAATGTAATTAGAGATTATTTTGCAAAGAGAACCTTTGAAGAGTCTGGTGACTATGCTATTGATAATTTTACTGTAGAGACTTCAGAGTGTTTAAATGATGAAAAGGGAAATGGAGGTCTCTTCAAATCAAATGAAGTAACCGAACAAGGAAATACACCATCGGAAAACTTGGTTTCCGTTAAAGTTTCTGCGGGAACTGCATACGTTAGAGGTTATGATATTGACCTTGTTGGATCTACGGTTTTGGATGTTCCAAAACCAAGAACAACAAAGAGCGTTGCAAGTGCAGCAATTCCATTTGCAATGGGAAGTTTGCTTAAGGTTAATAACGTAGCAGGTGTACCATATATTAATATTGGTGACAGTGAAGGTGGTGGAGCAAATAGCACTAATGGCAATATCATTTCTTTATATAAGGACAGAAGAAATAATACTGGAACTACTAATATTGCCGATGCAGCAACTGCAGGTCTGAGCACCAAAATTGGTGAGGCAAGAGTTTATTGGTATGGTCTTGCAGACGATACCTATAAAAATGCTGCTACCGAGTGGGATTTATATCTGTATGATATTCAAACATACACCAATTTAACATTAGCAAATACATATAATTCATCCGATGTTCCAGATTCCTCCTTTGTTAGGGGTCTTTCCAGTGGAGCAACTGGATACATTAGTCAAAGAAGTGTTAATGTTTACAGTTTAATGCAAACCTCAGGAACTTTCCTTGTTGGTGAGCAGGTTATTATTAATGAGCAAGTAAAATATCAAACAGGAATTACTGCAATTGATGTTTACACTTCGGAAGATATCAAGGCGGTTTTCCAAGACTGTAATGCATTAAATAGCAATCTTCAAACCGCATTTGTTGCTGATACTGTTCTTTATCCAAAAGCATTACCACAATTTGCTGCAACCGATCAGTTAAATCTTTCTGGAAGTGGTGCAACAAAAACTGGTATAGTTGCTGGAAGATTTTTCAATGCAGTTACTGGAATTAAACTCGGCAGAACAATCAAGTATCAGAATGGAAATGCTGATCCAATTTATGCAGATATCAGTGCAATTTCTGCAGATGGGACAAGTATTAGTCTGACGGTACCAACAACTGCGGTTCCTGGTGTTTATAGAGCAACTCATGGTGCAAACGGAAATTATAATTTCCGTTTGATGGTTCCAAGAATCATCAATGCAGGTTCAACTGGTCTCTATTCCAATTTACCTGTCGAAAATATTGCTTCTGTTGACTTAGCAGATTCAAGTTTATTCATAACAAAGCAAATCACACATCCAAACTTTACTGGAAATGGATTCCAAATTGCTGTAGGTGATGCAATTAGTTCAAGTGCTGGAATTACTAGTGTATTCTATACACCTTTTGATGCTGAAAGATATGCAATTGTTTATTCTGATGGATCAACAGAAAAATTAACTTCTGGCAAGTTTACTTTGGGTTCTGGTGGTTCAACAGTTACTTTCAGTGGATTGGATAAAGCATCAGATTCAAACACAACTGTTATTGTAACATTAGATAAGAGAAATGTTACCAACAAAACTAAAGATTATATTAGAAGTCAATCTATTGTAATCTCCAGGACTCAAAAAACAAATGCATATACTGGATTAGAAACTAGCAGCTATTATGGTACCAGAATTGAAGATAATCAGATTTCACTGAATGTTCCAGATGTAATGGAAGTTTGTGCAGTTTATGAGTCAACAAATGAAAATGCCCCAGTAGTTGATAGTTTGACTTTTGCTACTGGATTAAATCTGGATGTTAATGCAATTATTGGCGAAAAGATCGTTGGTACTGAAAGTAGAGCAATTGCTTACGTATACTCGAAAACTTCAAATACAATCGGTTATATTCCAAAAAACACAAATAATTTTATTGTCGGAGAAACTGTCGAATTTGAAAAATCTGCAATCTCTGCAGTAATTCAAGAGTCGACTAAGGGAAGTTATGTTGATTTGAGTGCAAACTACAGACTGGACACTGGTCACAGACATGATTTATGTGACTACTCTAGAATTGTTAGAAGACCCGGAAGTCCAACTCCAAGCAAAAAATTGTTGATTGTTTTTGATGCATATCAAGTTGGATCTGGAAATAATGGTGATCTGTTTACTGTAAATTCATATGCAGCAGATAGATTTAAAGGAGATATCCCAACTCTTCCAAATGGATTGAGAGTAACAAACACTCTTGATTTTAGACCAAGAGTAAAACCATTTACATCAACAACATCCTCACCATTTGCATTCTCATCTAGACAATATGAATCAACTTACAGATATGTAATTTCTCCTGATGAGAGTTCATATGTAGGATATACTTACTATCTACCAAGAATCGACTTAGTTTCAATTAACCGTTTAGGTGAAGTTGAGGTAATTCAGGGTGAACCTGCCGATGTTCCACAAGCACCTGTTCTTGCAGATGATGCAATGGAAATTGCATCAATTAGTTATCCACCTTATCTCTTCAACGCAGATAGAGATCCAAGAATTCTTCTGAGAGACAACAGAAGATTCACAATGCGCGACATTGGAAAACTTGAAGATAGAATTGAAAATCTTGAAGAGTTAACGAGTCTCAGTATGCTCGAACTGAATACAAAGACTCTTTCAGTTACTGATGCTAATGGATTAGATAGGTTTAAAACAGGATTTATTGTTTCAGATTTCAGAGACAAATCCCTGGCAGATCCACGTCTGACAACTATTGATATTAGCAAAGAAGGTGCAACAGCGATTGCTCCAGTTGATATCTGGTCAATGGATGCACAGTTGGGATTCGATCCAAATATTAATTTGGAAACAGCAGATTTATCCCAGAATTTAAAACTTGAAGATAGCAATATCCAGAAGACTGGTGATATGATTACCTTGAAATATGAGGAAGTTGAATGGTTGAATCAACCACATGCTACTCATGTTGAAAATGTAAACCCATTTGAAGTTGTTGCATTTGTTGGTGGTATTGTTTTAGATCCAGCATCTGATAACTGGGTTAGAACAATTTACATCAATGATCATAGAACTGAATCCACCGGTGCCAAGTGGTCACAGCAGGCAACTCAAACCAGAAATGTTGACAATAAAGTTGAGTATGAAACTTATAGAAAAGGTGGAAACAGAGGTGAAACTGGTACAAGAAAGTATGTTACCACAACAATTACAACAACAACAAAATATACACCAAAACTTGAAGGTCCTTCAAGAGAATTTAATTATGTTGAAGATGTAAAAGTATCTGGTGAAGCAGATCCATGGATGCGCGAAAGAAATGTTTATTTCATTGCAAATGGATTGAGACCATTTACGAAGCACTATCATTATCTTGATAGCCAACAGGTCGATCTTGTACCAAAACTTTGTGAAATTCAGATGAATTCTGGAACTTTCCAGGTTTATGAGAATGCTGATGTATTTGATTCAACTGGTAAGAAGATTGGTTTCATGAGAATTCAGAGACCAAATCATAAGTTTGGTGATACAAGCAGACCAGATATTGGTGCAGGACTTGGTTCACCTGCAGTTCTTGTAGAACAATATAGTGTAGACCCATATGATAGAACTAGACCAGCTCCAGGTGCTTCTTATTCACCAACATCAAAACTGATTAATTTTGGTGTTAGAGTTCTCTCAACAGAACAAAAATATTATGGATATGTGGAAAAGGGTGCTAGAGTAGTTGGAAAGAGTTCGGGCGCAGTTGCTACAATCACTAGAGCAGAACTTATTTCTGATAATTGGGGCGATATCGTTGCAAACTTCTACTTTAGAAATCCAAATAGCAACCCACTACCACCTGTAAGAGTCAAGAGTGGTACAAAAACTGTTAAGGTCACTGCAGTTCCACCAAATACATTTGTTCTTCCTGGATCTACTAGATTTGCATCAGAAGCTATTGGTACTTATAGTGGTTCGGGAACAGTCTTAACTCAAGAGACAAGTCGTGTTTCTGTAAGAAATCCACCCAAACCTGCCGCAAAACCAACAGAAATTGATGTTAAGATTAAGGCACCTCATAGAGATCCATTAGCACAATCATTTACTGTTGATGGTAGAGGAATATTCTTAACTTCCTTTGATTTGTTCTTTGCATCAAAAGATCCAGAACAAAAGATTTTCGTTGAACTCAGAACAATGGAGTTGGGAACACCAACCCAGTATCTGGTTCAAGACTATACTCAAGTTGCACTCAATCCTTCAGATATTAAAGTCTCTCAGGATGCAAGTGTTCCAACTAACATTCGTTTCCCATCTCCTGTTTTCCTTGAGGCAGATAAAGAATACGCTATCGTTATTCTTTCTCCAGGTTCAATTAATTATGAGATGTTTATTGGAAGAATGGGTGGCAAAACACTAAAAACTAGCAATCTTCCAGATGTACAAAACGTTGTTGTTAGTAAGCAGTACATTGGTGGTTCTTTATTCAAATCCCAAAACGGAACAATTTGGACAGCAAGTCAATATGAAGACCTTACATTTAAACTGTACAAGGCAAAGTTTGTACCTTCTGGAACTGCTACTTGGTATAATACGCCAATTACACCAAAAGGAACAAATAGTGCTGATCTGAATAACAATCCAATTGAAGGTCTTCCAAGAAAACTTAAAGTTGCATTTAGTGGAACTTTAAGTGCTAATGTTGTTCTTGGTACCAAAGTTGCTCAAGGTGCATCCGCACCAAGTACTTTCGGATTTGTTGAAAATCTTGGTGCACCAGCATCCACTGTAGAAATTACCGATGGTGGTTTAGGATATCTTGCATCTCAAACTGGTATTACTAACGTATCTCTGTTCTCACTCACTGGAAAGGGAACTGGTGCAGTAGCAACCATTAATACTGATGCTGATGGTAAAATTTCTAGTGTGACTCTTACAAACAATGGTACTGGTTTTGTTGAAGGTGAAACAGTTGGTATTACCACGTCCAGTATTGGAACAACTGCACAGCAACAGGGTTCTGGCGCAAAAATAACGATTAAGACCATCAGTTCTAGCACTGATACACTTTACTTAACTGATGTTCAAGGCGATCACTTTGGAAATGCTTCTTCCATATACTACCTAACAGATCCCAACAATGAGACAACCAGAACAACTTCTGGTGCTACAGTTACTAGTTCTTCTTTGGTTGATGATAAGTATTCTGGAAATGTTTTCAGAATCAAACAGCAAAATCATGCTCATCATGGTGGAAACAATAAAATTCAAATTGTTGACGTTCAACCAGATACAACCAAAACAACAATTACTGAGCAGTTTTTAGAAACAGCAACTGTAGTTGCGGTCGCAAATACTTCAATCTTTGCAAGATTTGAGGGAATCACAACATCCAGAGGTTATGCATTAGTTGATAATGAAGTTGTTGGATATTCAAATATTAGTGCTGGAAGTGGTGGAGCAGGAACTCTGACAATCAACCAGAGGTCTTTACAAAATACAGTTAAATCATCTCACAGTGCTGGAGTTTCTATTCAACCATATGAGGTCAATGGAGTTTCTCTGACAAGAATTAACACCACACACGATATTCCATCTACATATTATTCAACTGACAATTCAAATATTGATAGTTACTTCTTGGAATTTGATAGATCTCTCCAATCACCTTCGGTAAGAGATACTGGTTCTAGTGTACTTAACTTTGCAACTCAATCTGGTTTTGGTGGAAATACTGTTGGAATCTCACAAAATTACCAGTTCAGTATTCTGACCCCACAATTCAATATTATTACTCCAGGAAAAGGAACAGTTGCTACTTGCAAAGTGAGAACAATTTCTGGCACCAGTGCTGGTGGCACTGAGGTTTCATTCATTGATCAAGGATATCAACCTGTAGTTCTGAACAAACCAATCAGATTTAATACGCCAAGAATGGTTGCTTCTGAGGTCAATGAAAAAGCAAGACTCACTACTTTACCACGCAGTAAATCACTTTCACTGAGAATTGATTTTTCAACGCAAAATGAGAATTTATCACCAATGATGGATACTCAAAATGCAACATTTGTTCTTGGAAGAAACAAAACAAACAAACCAATTAATGACTATGTCACAGATTCTAGAAGCAATGAGGCAGAACTTGATCCTCATGGTGCAGTATTTGTAACTAAGGCAATTTCACTGTCACAACCAGCAACTAGTTTGAAAGTTATTATTGCAGCACATAGAGAAGAATCTGCAGACTTTAGAGTCTTCTATAAACTCTATAAGGCAGATTCCAGTGAAATCGATCAGAAGTTTATTCCATTCCCAGGATGGGATAACATGTTTGATACTGATGGTGATGGATTTGGCGATAGAGTTAAAGATCCAAACAAAAATAATGGAAAAGCAGATGCATTTGTTCCAGCAAATGGTGAAGGTGAAAATGATTTTTCAGAATATCAGTTCACTGCTGATAATCTTGACCAGTTTACTGCATTCTCAATCAAGATTGTTATGTCATCGACAAATGAATCTACACCTGTTAGATTGAGAGATTTCAGAGCGATTGCACTTGCTTAATATGACTAATGATGATTTGATTCCTGTTGAGGGACATAATAACTTATTCAGAGATAAAAATACTGGAGCTATCATTAATACTGATAGTTCCGGTTATGTTCAATACCAAAAAATGAAGCAAAGGCGGCAGACAGAACGTCAAGAATTAGATACACTAAAGAAGGATATTGAAGAAATCAAATCACTATTGAAGGAGCTTACTAATGGACCCAAATGACATTAAACTTGATAAACTATCTAAAGAATTTGAATATCACAAATTAGCGACAGAAATTGACAATTGTGATTGTATTGATACTTTAAAAAATATTGCCAAATCATACATAAAACTATACTTCAAGCAACAGGAGGTAGTGGCTGGTTTTGGTTCAATTGGGAAGTGAAGGAATATAAATAACTCCTAGATCCTGAAAATCTATCGTAAATGGCTGATATTAAGGTCAGGGTAGGTCAACAACCTGCAGTAAAAGTAATATCTTCGCTTGCTGGTGCTCAAGGTCTATCTTTAGCCGAACTTAGTGATGTTAGTGCAACCAATTTGCAGAATGGAATGGTACTCGTGTACAACAGTTCTATTCAAAAATGGGAAGCAACTTTGGAACTTACGCCAGGTGCAACTCAGAATTTAGACATCAACGGGGGAAATTTCTAAATGGCAAGTATTATCAGGATCAAAAGATCCGCTGGTACTAACAAACCATCAAGTTTACAATGGGGTGAACTTGGATATGTAACAGGTATCGGTAGTTTTGGTGGTCTAAACCAATATAAGGATAGAGTTTTCCTTGGAGATGATGGTACTAACGCCAACCCAATTGGTGGTTACTACTATACCTCTATGATGGAGCATCAACCTGGTGCCGTTGATGGATTAGCATCTAATAATAATAGAAATACTGACAGAGGTGTTGTTGCCGTTATGGCACCAGCAACAAACTCTGCTCTTGGTGGCGCAGAGTCACTCAAAGTTGACCAATGGAACGTAGATAATTTAAGAATTGATGGAAATGCCATCACTTCAACAAATACTGATGGAGATATTAATTTAGATCCAGCAGGAATTGGTAGCGTAAGAATTCCTGATGACACTTTCCTCAGTTTTGGTGATGATAATAATGCAAAGTTTGAATATGATGAAAATGGCGTAGACCAATTTACATATAGTGGTGCAGACTTCCGCATCAATGTTCCTACAGACTCTACCGGCAAAGACACTGGTGCATTAATTGTTGAGGGTGGTGTTGGTATTGAGAAAAATGTTTATATTGGTGGCGGTCTAAATGTAGATGGTTACTCAATTTTTGATCAAGTTAAGATTGAAGACAATGTTATTTCCACACTCCCCGGTGGAACAGATATTTTATACATTGACCCATATCCCGATGGTCTGAGCAACGAAGGTACCGTTATTGTTAAAGGTAACCTCCAAGTTGATGGTACAACCACTACCGTTAATTCAACCACTTCAACTCTTAACGATCCAATCTTCCATATTGGTGATGTTACTAGTGAAAGAACTGTTATGGTTGATGCCAATATTGGCGCAACATCACTGACACTCGATTCTGTTGTTGGTATTAATACTGGAGATGGTATTAGTGGTACTGGAATTGCCGCAAACACAACTATCACTACTTACAACAGTGGTGCAAAAACCATTACATTTAGTAATGGCACTACTGCAGGTATTTCTACAACATCACAGGTAACAATTACCCACGCTTATGATAGCAATACCGATAGAGGTATTTCTTTTGCATTCAATACAAGTTCTGGAGCATCCAACAATAAGACTGGATTCTTCGGTATGGATGATAGTTCCATTGCCGATAGTACCGCAGGTGTAAATAACCACGGAACTCATGCTGATGATAGCAGAAGATGGGTCTACGTTCCTGATGCTGCAATCGCAAACAGTGTTGTATCTGGAACCAAAGGTTTCTTAGATATCAAAGGTATCTATTACCAATCTGGTGATTATGAAACTGGTGGTGTTGCATACTTTGACAGCACTGGTCTTCAAAGATCGACAAATGCAGTTGCTGCTCCTATTTCAGCATCCAAGCAAATCTTAACTGCTGTTACTAAGAAAACCTTTGATTTAAGCGTAGCAATTACTGCTTCTGCTGGTGATATCATCAGACAAGATACAACTGGTGCATATGGTGTTGTTGAAACTGGTGTTTCTGGTGCAACTCAGGTAAGTTTGATTGGAATTGAAGGAACCTTTACGACTGGAACTAACCTGAGAAGAGAGGGTGTAAACGGATCTATTTCCAACCTTGCTTCAGTTCCAAATACAATCACCGACATATATACTAATAAACCACATTGGACTTCAACACTTGACGGAGGAACTTTCTGATAAATGGAACAACAAAATGAAGTGGATGTAAATGTTTTAATCAAACTTTATAATTCTAAATTAGCATCGTTAACAAATCAAAATGTTCTTCTTGAGGCAAAACTAACAACTTTGTCTCAAGATTATCAGGAACAACTTGAGGCACTGCTTGAAGAAAACGCCAATCTAAAGGCACAATTAGAAACTAAGAAGTAATATGGCAAAACCATCAACCAGGCAAGGACTAATTGATTATTGCTTACGTCAACTTGGTGCTCCAATTTTAGAAATCAACGTGGATGAAGACCAAATTGATGACCTGGTTGATGATGCCATCCAATACTTCAATGAGCGCCACTATGATGGTGTTGAAAAGATGTATCTTAAGTATCAAATTACTCAAGATGACATTGATAGAGGAACTGCTGTACCACCAAGTGGAACTGGTATAGTTGGAGTAACCACAACATCAACAACAAACGTTCAAAGTACTTGGTATGAAAGTGGTAATTTCATCCAAGTTCCAGATTCCGTAATTGGAATTGAAAAGATTTTTAAATTTGATACTAGTTCCATTTCTGGCGGAATGTTTAGTATTAAGTATCAATTATTCCTGAATGATCTATATTACTTCAACTCTGTTGAGTTGTTGCAATATGCGATGGTTAAGTCTTATCTTGAGGACATTGATTTCTTACTTACTACAGATAAGCAAATAAGATTTAATAAGAGACAAGATAGATTATACATTGATATTGATTGGGGTTCACAAAGTGCTGGAGATTACATCGTCATTGAATGCTATAGAGCATTAGATCCTGCAGATTTTGTCAAGATTTATAATGATAGTTTTATGAAAATGTATCTTACTGCACTCATTAAGAGGCAGTGGGGTAGAAACTTGAGCAAATTTAAAGGAGTCAAACTTCCTGGCGGCATTGAGTTAAATGGCGGAGAAATACTCCAACAAGCAGAGCAAGAATTAGCAGAAATCAAGGGAAGAATGACATCAGAGTATGAACTTCCACCCCTCGACTTTATTGGATAATGGCACTTAATCCTTTTTTCTTACAGGGTACTGCTTCTGAACAGAGGTTAGTCCAAAATCTAATAAACGAGCACCTACAGTTTCACGGTGTTGAAGTAACATATATCCCCAGAAAGTACGTTAATAAAAAAACAATCATTGAGGAAGTTCAGACTTCCAAGTTTGATGATAATTTTTCAATTGAAGCATATGTAAATAATTATGATGGATATTCTGGTGCCGGAGATGTTCTCACTAAATTTGGTGTCAGTATTAGAGATGAGTTAATTCTAACCATTTCAAAAGAAAGGTTTGAAGACTTTATTGCACCTTTTATGGCGGGTCTGGATGATGGTACTGGAGAAGGTGAAATCATTCTTTCAACTAGACCGAGAGAGGGTGATTTAGTTTATTTCCCACTTGGAGAAAGATTATTCGAAGTAAAGTTTGTTGAGCATGAAGATCCTTTCTATCAGTTAGGAAAGAATTATACTTATCAACTTAAGTGTGAACTCTTTGAATATGAGGATGAAGTTATCGATACTTCACTCAATATTATCGATCAGCAAGTACAAGAAGAAGGATTTATCACAACTCTCAACCTTGTTGGAACTGGAAGAACTGCAACCGCAATTGCATCCATTGAAGGTAGTCTTCCTGGATTGAGTGGATATATTGATAAGATATATCTCAATCATGATGGATATGGATATACATCAGCACCAACTATTGGTATTAGTTCATCACCAACTGGTCAAGTTGGTGACAATGCAACTGCGGTTGGAATAATTACAACTATAGGTGGCGTCACCTCTCTGAAAGAGATTCTACTTACCAGTGCTGGTTATGGGTATACTGTAGCACCAACAATTACAATCACTGGTGGTGGAGGCACAGGTGCGGCAGCAACGTGCTCCATTAGAACTAGTGGTTCTGGTGTCATTAGAATCAGTATTCTTGATGGTGGTGTTGGATATTCTACAGCACCCACGGTTACTATTGCTGCTCCTCCAATATCTGCAACTCCAGTTGATGTTAGTATTGTAACCACAGTTGCAGATGGTTTTGCCTATACCATTTCTAACAAGTTTGATTCTGAACTTGTAACTATGGATAGAGAATTAACGTTTGATAAGAATTCCTAAATATAAGAAAGTACGTTTAAATAATGGCACTACTAGGTATATCAACAGGGACAACACCAAATGATGGTACTGGCGATTCGCTGATTGTTGGTGCCGATAAGATTAATAAGAATTTCCAAGAAATTTATAATGCCATTGGAAATGGAACTACCATCTTTGCGGGTAGTCCAAATATGCAGGTTGGAGTCATAACTGCAACGGCATTTTATGGAGATGGTTCAAATCTTTCTGGTGTTGGAGCAGATGTAACACTCCAAGATAATGGCACTGGAATTGGAACTGCAACTATCATTAACTTTGGAGATTATCTTGATGTTTCTCCAATTTCCGCAGGAGTCTGCACGATTACGTCTACATTTGTTGGAAGTAATCAACTTGGCGTAAGAACTGATGTTTCACAAACAACAGGTTCAATTGCAAACGATGCTGCAGCAAATATACAATTTGCCGGATTCAAATCTTATACCCTGTATGAGGTTCAAACCTCTGCTGCTGCATGGGTTACATTATATGTAAACTCAGCAACAAGAACTGCTGATGCAAGTAGAAATATAAACACAGATCCAGCAAATGGTTCTGGTGTTGTTGCTGAGGTTATCACAACTGGAGCACAGTCCCAGTTAATTACTCCAGCCACAATTGGTTTTAATTATGATAATCCAGTTAGTACTACAATTTATGCGAAGGTAGTCAATAAGAGTGGAAGTACACAAAATATTACAGTAACTTTAACTATCCTTCAATTAGAAACCTGATGGAAGAATTCATTGTTGTTGCTAAGGATCATCATTGTTTAGAATCTATCTACAATGACTTAGAAACTCCTGGTGGAACCTTATATGTTCCAGATAGATGTGTAGAGTGCTGTAAAAGGAAACCAATAAGTAGAAGCACTCATTACATGATGACCGAAGATGAGGCAATGGCACTTTTAAATGATGAAAGAGTCGAAGGTATTGATTGTCAAGCAGACTTAGATAGACACATAAAAGTTCCATTTTATGAACAGCAATCCGACTATTTCGATAAAGGTGCCTCAGATAACGCACTTCACATAAATTGGGGATTATTAAGGTGTACTGAGGGACAAAACAGATACGCTTGGGGTGCAGATGGTATCCCATCACAATCTGGAATTGCAACAGTAACTCATACTGGAAGAAATGTTGATGTTGTAATTGTAGACACGATTATTGATCCAAATGATCCAGAATTTGCAGTAAATCCTGATGGAACTGGCGGTTCAAGAGTTGTCCTATATAATTGGTTTCAGCATAATCCAGAAGTCACTGGGGGTCCTGTTGGTGTTTATGACTATTCATTAGTAGATGGAGAATACCATGGAAACCACGTAGCAGGAACCGTTGCTGGAAATACTCAGGGTTGGGCAAGAAGTGCAAACATTTATAATTTTAATTTTGGTGCTTCTGGAACAAATCCAGATCCAAGTGG
>Ga0136656_1000225_pt1 | contig 19019 bp, 34 predicted proteins | sample CPBDNA_9_FD_94862 | JGI IMG/M metagenome (GOLD analysis project Ga0136656, IMG submission 94862) | Freshwater to marine salinity gradient microbial communities from Chesapeake Bay, USA - CPBay_Sum_15_0.8_DNA (version 2) | ecosystem: Environmental > Aquatic > Marine > Coastal | place: USA...
GATGGAGATGTGATCTAACCCCTATACCCCATGAATCTAAACAACTTTGAAAACTACCATCTTTTTCGGGTAGAGGCTTTTTCCCCAGATTTAGAGAGGTGGGGGGGCTTCTATGAGATCGCGTTTCGAGAAGGCATACTACGAGATTTAAATCTAGGTTATTGGTACCCGCCTCCACCTGAACTTGAGGTTTTTAAAATAGGAGAATACCTTAGTAGGCCCCCAGCAAGATATTTTTTCACGAAGAAAGGGTTTGCTCTATTTCTTGAAAAAGACTGGCCTTGTGTGAAGGAATTTCAAGAATCTTGTAGGGCCTACACTTGTAAGCCCTCTGACTTTGTAAAGGTTGGGGTGAGAATTCTGATGTTTGATGAGTACCAGTGTTTGGTCTCATACCCCAGCCAAGAGCTGCAAACAAGTACATTCTCCAAGGAAATAGAGATTAAGGAAATAGAGATATGAAATGGTTTCCCTGGACGGCGGATTTTTTCACCCATAGTAAAACTGGGTGTAAAGATGGTGAGTTTGATTTGAAAAAAGCTGTAAGAACGGACTGTATTATTTATTACAGACCCTACAGCCCGGAGCTTGCAGCAAAAGTAACCTGCTCAATTCGTCAGAATCTTCCAATTGAGTTATATGTTCCTAAGGAGGTATTATACCTCGCTGATATCATAGAAACTCCAGATGATAAGGTTTTTGGAGGGCGTCTCTCTTTTTATGTACCTCATTATATGGAGGAACGCTACATAATCTATCACCTTCTGAAAAACTTAAAAGCGGCTGAACTGACCTATGAATGTTGGAAGTCCTCTGGGACATATGGAGGGGTTTTAATGGACATGGATAATTTTACAGAGGATCTAAAAGTAAAAGAATGCTAAGTTTTCTTCGTGCACTAGCCCGTCTTTTTGGGCGGGTATATGACCCGTTGGATACCAAACGTAGCCAACACGAGAGTACCAAAAAAGAGAAAGAGTGATTAAGCGGGGGTGTGGTGGAATTGGTATACACGGCGGATTTAAAATCCGTCGATCCTAGATCATGAGGGTTCGAGTCCCTCCATCCCCATTCATCCAGAAAATAAGGACACACCCATGAACATTACAACACTAGAAGAGTTTGCCTCAAGCCTTCCGTCTCTAGAGGAGATGGATGCTTACTACGACAGGTTTTTACAACCAGCATTTTCTTCGTATGATTACATATCATATGGGAAACTTTTTTCCCTGCCTGAACCTCATATAGAGGCAAAGGTCTTCTTAAGTCCTATAGATGCGGAAACAAAGAGCTACAGTATCAAGAAAGTAGAGTTTTATTTTAACGGTAGTCTCTTTCGAGAGTTACTAAAGTTTGAGAACTGTGTCATTTGGACAGAATTCTTCAAAGACCACTGGGAATTTAAGATTATCGGGACTGTTACCGAGTCTCCTCCTAATAGGTATCACACGCGCTGTATTCTTCAGAAGGAACCCCAATCTGGTACTCTTCTGACCTGGAAGTGGAACGAAATGCCTATACTCGCCATGTACACCCGTGCCTGCATGGAGATTCAGAGACTCTATGGAGCTAGGGAAATCAAATGAAAACCTTTTCTTCAGAACTAGGGGAGGCAATGGCCTGGAATCCGGGAATAGACAGTTGCCTAGAAGCCACGAGGTTCACATACTGGTGGGACATCGACTATTTGTTTTGTACTGGACATTGAGTTACTATGAAATTGAAAAAAGCGATCTCACGTGCAGCAATCCTAGGTTCTTGTCTCCTGGCTACATCCTGCGCTGCTATGCCCTTTGTACCCCGTGGTGTAGTCTGTGGGGAGATTACTGATAAAGAGCGTATTTCTGAGGAAATAAGTTACTACCTGATCTTCATAGACCAAAAACCCTATAAGAATGAGGACGACTGGTCTGTCGGTAAATGGAATTCTGCCACCCTCTATGGGAAGGCTGAAATTGGTGAGGAGATTTGTTACGAGTGGGCTGGTTGGAGAATACCGCTGCTATCCAAATTTCAGAATATCCTCTGGGAGGTGTCAGGTGATGTCCAATAAAGATCAGTTAATTAAACGAGTTCAGGCTTTTAATGAGGCTACGGGGTCTGAGAACACCGATGCAATTTTAATTCTCTGCGGAGGAAAACTAGATTTAGACTATGACAGTGTTGATGTAGTGTCTTTTGTCTTAGACGCTCAAAAAGGTACAGCCCTTTTACTGTAAACCTACACTTTTATTCTGGAGGAAAAAGATGTCTAGTGATGTATCCAGTCTGATTCAGGATGTGCTAGCTTTTCAAAAATCCCAAAATCCTTATCATTACCTGGAAACAGGGTCCCATCTTACCGGCTCCGAACTTACTTTATACGGGGTTGATGGTGGGGGTTATGATGTTACAGATGAGGTGACTTTTACTATTAATACACAAACAGGACAGGGTGTTTTAGAGTTTGCAAATGGTGGTAGTTATACTTTTACTATCAATTGGTAATCATGAATTATCTACAGCTTTTACAAATTAAAGAAAAAAATTTAAAAAGAAGAGAGGAGGCTTCTCTTAAAATGAGATCTCAGGACTTAAAACCCTTCTTTTTAAAATGTTTGCAAGTAAATTTTCCTGTTTTCTTTAGTCTTCACGAAAATCTTTTACAAAACAGTCCACTTGTTTGGTGGGATACCAACCGACTAACTCTTGAGACTGAGTTTTCAGAAGATGCCCAAAAGCTACCAGGGATACTCCTATGGAATCACTTCTTTATCGGGGCTTCTTTTGATCAAGAGTTTCCATGTTTTTACATAGTAGCTTGGTTAGATTCTAGAAATATAGCTTTAGAAAAAGGGACAATTACTATGTATGAGAGTCCCTCTGACAAAATCTCCTTAGATTTAGAGTTTATCCTTCTTCGTCTTCTAAAAGAGGTTTACTCTACGACCAAGCTTCTGCTTCCTACGACTTCCACTTTCCCTACAAATCTACCTGATTGGATAGAGTCATGAACTACTATCAACTAATCAAAGAGAATCACAGAGCATTACTACAACAAGCACTTGAGAGGGCCGAGGCTCTTAGAGCTGAAAAGCCAAAAAAGATAGATTTTCAGCAAAGGGCTGAGAGTTTCAAGCCTGAGTTGATAGACCACATAAAAGTACACTTTCATATTTTTTGTGAACACTACGGGCATCTACTAGAGGCATGTCCTCCAGTTTACTTTAGAAACTATCAATCTGACATGTGGAAGGGTATACCTGGCATACTTCTTTGGAATCACTTTTTTGTCGGGTTGGGTAGTCTTCATCAGGATAGAATGTATCCCCCGCAGTTTCACATCGGAGCCTGGATAAGCCCAGACCACTCTACCGAACTAACGGGGCGTATTTCTTTACTCGCCAAACCTTCTAAAGAAATCTCCATGGATTCTTTGGACTTGGAAAGCTCTCTTCACTTCGATTTAAGAGGTGCCTACGCATATCTTAGGAAATTTCAAAAACATACCATCATCTCACCGTCTGAAATTATCTCATTCCCCAAAGACCTACCTGATTGGATAATCTCATGAACCACGAAATTGACCACTCCATACTCCTGACAACTCTTCCCAATTCAGAAAAAGGGGACCTAAGCTTTTATCTGAATGTTATTGGGAAAAACATTCAGAATTTTCAATCAAATGAGGAATTTAGGACACACCAGACAGCACATCCTCAGGTGGCTGTATCTTTTATATACAGATTTTTAGGGGAAATACCCATAGTAGAAGAAATTCTCTTCTTTTTCAATGATCAGCCTTATAGGGGCATAAAATTAATAAACACATCCTCTACAAAACTCGTATGTGTTTCAGAGATTTTAGTTTTAAATGAGGGTATTTTCCTAGATGTAGACCTTTACGCCAGGAATACTGAGGGTGAACTAGAAAAGGTAGTCAATCTTAGAAAGTCCGGAGACTCTGATTACGAGTGTAAAACCTCAGAAACCTATTCTGTGATTTTGACCTCGAATTTAGTAGAAGCCATTCTCATCGCCACCAAATACACAGAAGAGTTTTTTGAAGAATTTTAAAGCCATGAACACCCAAAAATCATACACCCAGCTTCTACAGGAAAAATACTTAGAGTATCAAAGGGGTCTGGAAACACATTTTTTAGCCGAAGCTTACAAACGAAAACCTGATATTCTAGAAGCCATTAAGGATACAGTTCCTTTGTTCTGGTCTGTTTATCAAGAAGAACTAGAAGCTGGACAACCGGGCTGGTTTAATTCATCCGATAAAGAAGACCCTCTTTATGGTATGTCCGGTATCATAGTTTGGAATCATCTAGTGTTCGGTCTACAAGAAGACAAACTACACTTGCGTATCTTCTGGCCTAAATCAGAAACTTTTAGTAGCCGTGCAGATTGTAAACCCCTAACCATAGGAAAGGTACGCTCTAAAAGACAAGCGCTAGAAAATGAGTTTCTCCTATTAGAGGGACTTCAGAAACTACGCCACCTCATTAGATGTGCTGCATGTGACGAGGAGATTCTTAAAGAGTACCCTCGGCTTAGGGACATTCCCGATTGGGATCTTCAACACGTTCCTCGTTGACATCACAGAGGGGTTCATGCTACAATAAGACCAGTTCATAAGTCCGAGGGGATGAAGGGACGGGTACAACGCCAATGGGGATGTTAAAGTGTTTCTAGGGGAATCCTTCGGGGCCAACCGCTAGTCTAAACGCCCACCCGGTTAAAACCTCGGCAGACAGACACACCATATACAAAAAGTTGTATATGAGGTCTGGTGGCTAAGACCCCATAGTGCCTAAATATCAAAAAACAAAAAAAATACACTCCTCTGTATATTTTTTGTAATCGACAAACAACACCACCACCCAAATTCAAAAAATACAATTCTCAGGTATCATGAACATAAAAATCAGTCCTCGTAGAATTTTTCGTGAGGTATGCAATCTAGCTATTTGTATTACCTTTTTTAGTCTCGTTTTCTATGTATTTATGTTTATGTGGTCTATTGGGGAGATTCTGGCTGTACCAGAATCTCCGTGGTTCTTTCAAAACTTTGGTACTTTGACTGGAAGACTGATTCAACTCCTCGTGGCAGATCTGTTTCTTTGGTTGGCATACGAGATTTTTGATTGTAAAAATTATTGACCTGCTACGAAGAAAAAACTGGACAGGGATTTGGTTGATTTGTGATTTTGTTTTTTCATACTTAGAGGTGAAAATAAAAAAGAATGCTTATCATTGACGAGTTTAGAAATCTGAAATTAACGCTAATAGACCTCAATATGAAAAAAGAGGTCTTTTTAGAGTGGTTAGTTTCTTTAAGATCAGGCTCTTACTTGCAAGGTAAGAATTGGTTAAAACAACAACTCATGAAAGACCACGTAGAACATTGCTGTCTGGGTGTTCTAGGTGAGGTTCTAGAGAAAAGAGGAAAAATACAATGGTCTCTAGAAAAAGATCTTTATCAGATAGAAACTCTTTTGGGAGGGACCAGTAAAACTTCTATTCCTACTATTATAGGCCCTAGTACAACTTTACAGAACCTACTTCAGGAGTACAACGACCACGGAAATATATCATTTTCTGAAATCGCTCAAGCATTAGAAGATTATTTTCTCCCGATGTACAATGACGAACCTCAAAGAGATACTTAACGCTCTAGAAGAGATATTTAAAGAAAATAGATTTTTAGGTGAGAGTGGGAGACTGCTAGGCAGAATAAACGACTCTCTAGATTATATCTGCGATTGTGAGGTAGTAGGTAAATCTACCCGTTTGATTCTAGAACACGGAGATTTTATCCTAAAGGTAAGTGATGATACTTACCCAGATGACCAGAATGAAAGAGAGTGGGAACTCTGGAAGTCAACACAACACCGCCTACTAATTCCTATTCTAGAGTTTGAGAGTAGTGAACATTTTTCTATCATACGAGAACCCATTGTAGACTATATTACAGATGAAGAGTTTGAGGAACATTGTTTGATTTTGGTTGAGGAGGTTTTCTTTGTAATAAAGGAGAGTAGAAAAGGTCTATTAAATAGATTTGAGAGTGAGGTAGACGTCCCAGATCATTGGGGAAAATTAAACGGTGAGTATGTGTGTATTGATTATGGATACTAAAAATCTCTTCGTAAATGAGCGCTACATTTCTGTTTGTGATGTCTGGAAATCTATCTCCACTTCATCCGAATCGATACATTTTCGCCACTGCTCTTTTTTTAATCTAGACTTTCGTAGATTTCCTTCAGGAAATGTCAGTTTTGAAGGTTGTCTTTTTAAGCACTGCATTTTTACCAATCTCCCATTGTCAAATATCACTTGTGATACCTCGACTTTTGATAGGTGTATTTTTTCTGGCATCATTCTCAATTTAGAAGGATCTGTGAGAGTAGAGAGAAATGTATTCAGAATGTGTTACTTTGTAAAACATTTTTATGCTACACCTAATTTAGGTCTTACTTTTCGCTCCAATGTTTTTGAGTTTTGTGGATTTTCCTCTTACAAGCCTAAGCCAGAAACTGTGGCGGCTAAAACTAGATACTCTTTTAAGAGGAGTTTATTAGCCTCAGGTTTCTTTAAAAGTAAGTTTCACAATTGTGTCGGAATAGAAGTGAGATAGTTATGCTAGATATTCGTTTTGATGGTCTGATATGCAAGAGTGCTTTAGGATCAAAGGAGCTTTTAGGTGGTTCCGAGAAGGTCACTTTTTCTCATTGCACCTTTAAGGACTTCTCTTTTGATACAAGAATTTTCAAAAACATCTCTTTTGAGTACTGCCTCTTTTCCCGCTGTATTATCCCAAATCTTTTTTTATCGCAAGTGCATTTAAAAACTTGTGGTTTTGACTCCGTCTTCTTCTCTAACCTGACTTTTTGCCCTAACGTTCATGTGGAAGATTGTCATTTTAATAAGTGCCATTTTCTAGACACTTCTACTATTGAGGGGCCAGAGGGGCTAAATTTAGTTTTTAATAAGAGCAGCTTTAACTTCTGTACATTTTTCTCCTCTAGAGAAATCCCTTTGAATTTAAAAACTTCTGGTTTTTTTAGAAGTGAATTTTTTGGATGTCGTGGAATATACCCTGAGATTCCAGAAGGGGATTTTATAGGCTACTTTAAGACCTCTCTTCGTACTGAAAATAGTTCTCGACGAAGCTGTTTAGTAAAATGTCTAGTACCTGAAAAAGCTAGACGTGCCCACTCCCGAACTCAAATAGAGGTAAGTGAAGCACGTATTCTTTCTATCTGGAATATCGCAGATAGACAACCTGTTTACCACGCTGAGTCTATTGGCAAATCTTCTCTAAAATATCAGGTGGGAGCACTTTTAAAAACAGAGCATTTTAATAATCCAGATGTTTCTCACTACTCCAGAATTTTTGTCTACTTAAACAAAAGAGAGGCGTTGAATAGAGGATGTTAAAACTCGAACTGGATATACTCTATAAATGGTGTTATGTTTTTTTTGTAGTGCTTGCAATTACTACTTTACTAAGAATAGTAGCCCCCTTCATCTTTCTGTACAGTCTAGGATTTCTAGTTTTTCCTCTCACACTTAAAAACAGAATACTAAAACTCCTCTACCCTTTCTTCGTAGTCAGTTTTTTTGCTTTTTCCTTTGCTCTTCTCTTCTGGCCTACTTGGTGTATTTCTCTTTTGACAATGCTGTCTCACAATGGAATTCAGGGCATTCTAATATTTCTACTGTTTCGTGGTGATCCTCCCTCACCGCCGAGAAAAAGTAAGTATCAGCAAGTATCTAAAGAACAACTTAAATGGTTACCCCAGGCGATATAGAATCCCAAGCGAGAACTATCTACCAGGCCATTTGTGTACATGGCATGGGGGATGAAACACCTGCCAGTCTACGGGAATGGGCAAAGGCTCTTCAGAGTGGAAAGTACAAACAGGGATATCGTGCGCTTAAACGACGGCATGGTGACGGTCCTGAAGACTTTTACTACTGTTGTTTGGGAGTAAAAGGGATATTAAACTCTGTACCTTTTGAGGTACATCCTAATGTAGACCACGTTTTTTGTGTATTAGGGGATCACGCTATACTACCCAGCTCCGAATTACCTGAATTTGTACAAGGTTATTTTACGGATATGAACGACATCTACAGATTTTCCTTTGATGATATTGCCCAAGTGCTTTTATTAGTTGCCGATAAGTGTGAAGCAGATGAATACTAAAGAAGAAGAACTAAAACAAGCTCTAGAAGAAGAGGCTAAACAATCCTTAAAAGAGACATGCCTAACCCCGGAGTATTTACAGCTTTTCAAAGAGACAGAGACTCCGGAAAGTTTACGTGAGTGGGCAGATGCCCTGAAAAGTGGGGATTATAAACAGGGCATAGGAACTTTACAAACGATTGAGGGGGATCAGATCTCGTACTGCTGTCTAGGTGTTAAGGGATTACTACAGGGAGTAGAATATTCTCATTATAGGCGTAAGGTACTATCGGATCAGGAAGACAGCTACCTCGATTTTTATAAGGCTGCGGGAACTGAAGGGGATCAAGTAGGCTATATACCAGAGTCTTATCTACATCTAAAAATTCAAGGGTCTCTATCGTTAGCAAATGACTGTGGTCTACCCTTTGAGGGCATAGCGGAAGTATTAGAGGCCGTGGCAGAAGCTCTTGAAAATTTAGGGGGTGTTTCATGAGTGCGAATAAAGAATCGTCTTCTTTGGAAGTACTACTAAGTAAGGATGTCACTAAAGATTCCTTACGAGAACACCTTTTACAGCCTGCCTGTCTAGAGTTATTTAAGCAGACAGATACTCCTGAGAGTTTACGTAGCTGGGCTAAGGCCCTACGAAGTGGAGAGTCTCGGCAAGCTCATGGATGCTTAAAGTGTGACATCGATTCAGAAGTTTCATACTGCTGTCTAGGTGTTCGAGCTGTACTACAAAATCTCAATTTTGAGACTCCTGATGTGGGTGTGTTTGGGGCCTTAGTTTGGTATTCTGTTTCCGGCTCAGAAGAATCTGGGTTATTACCCCCTTCTAATTTAAATACTCATATTCAGGATATACTTGCGTATGCAAATGATGGGGGATTCTCTTTTGAGGAGATTGCAAGTCTTTTAGAAGCGGTAGCAGAGGCATTATGCTCATAGGATCTAGGGCTCTAGCTTTTCATATCCCTGAATACCCGCTTTCACCGGATGCTGATTATGATATCATTGGTGAAGGGGAACATGCTTTGGACAAGCTTTTCAATGAACAGGCTGTAGCCCTCTATAATGACCCCCGGACAGAGGTTTGTAGTCTCAAGGGTTTGATGCTTATCAAACGTAGTCATCTCTGGAGAGACTGGCAGTGGGATAAGCATATAGTACAGTACTATCATTGGATAAAAAAGTATTGTACGGACAAAAAACAGCGGTCTTTACCTCTCACGAAGGAAGATTTAGAGTTTTTAAAAAAACGTACTAAACTTACACAAGAAGCCTATGGAGACCTCACCCCCTCTCTAGACAAGCCTCCTAAAGATTTTTTTGATGACTACGTGACTAAAATCTATGACCATGACTTCCTACATGAGTTGGTAGCTTTTGAGAATAAGCCTCTCTACCTATCTCTTCAAAAAGATCCAAAAGCTACGGTCTTCTGTAGTAAGAGTCTTTGGAATACACTGACACCAATACAACAAAACAGATGTGTAGCTGAGGAAGCTTTTGTCATAGCACTAGAGAGGTTTGTATTATCAAATTGGGATTATCCTACAAAGTTGGCTTATTACAACGCCCTTAAGAAAATCTGCACGACTTTAACTAGAGGCTTCTTTAGGGATCACGCCATAGATAATTTCCCCGACATCTTTTTACTGTATGACAAAGGTAAATTTGAACAATGGAAAAAAGCGTTACCAGTTATGCTCTAAGAGATAAAATAGACGAGGTTTTTGAGTCTATTGAGGAAAAAGAACTACCTTCTATTTTTGATGATTGGTTTGATGACGGAAAATCTTGTTCTCAATTCTTTTCTGAGAAAGGCTTTTCTACTACTTTAGTTAGTCGCAAGTTCTCAGATCATCCAGGTGATTCTGCCTCTGTACTCTATGAGATTAAAGATAAAAACACTGAAGAAATAGAGTACTTAATTTTTACAAGATACTATGAGCCTATCATCGGTGAGAATTTTATCATCTGGGGTTTTGGAAGCTCTCCCAAACAGACCCTTTAATCTTAGAACACGAGGATAAGTAATAGGATGAACACCCAAAAGTTACAGGAAGTCATTAGAGACGAAATACTGACTTGGATTATCGAGAGAGATGAACCAGTAGATTCTGAGGATCTAGTTTTAGGTGAGAGTGCTGAGCTTGCAGATTATTTCTTCAGCTTTGGTTTTGAACTCTCTCTTAAAGAAAAAGACACGGTTTTTGAGTCTGGTCAGGAAATTTCTACGGTATATGAGGCAGAGTTTCTTTCTACAGGAGAAAAGCTCTATTTTAAGGTAGTTGGTTATTATCAGAGCCTCACTGGTGTCCAATTTAAGGAGTGGTACTTTGTAAGCCGGGAAGTACGGCATAAGGTCAGTTTTTACACCCCCACAGAAACCGAGGATAAAGAAAAAGCTCTAAAAGAAAAAGTTCGCCAAGCATTTGAGATCATTCAGATTGAAGAGGATGAGGAAATCTTTTTAGCTCTTTTAACTGGAGATTACAAAGACGTTGAATTATATTTAGAAAAACACAATCTCTATCTCACCCAAGTAGAAAAAGTGGGAGGTATGAATCAGGGTACTTTTGCAGAGGCTATCTATAAGATCACGGATGGCTCTAAGACAGAAACCTTTCTTCGTGTTGTGGGTTCTTACCAGTCCTATTATGGATATGAGGTGGATAGTTGGGGCTTTGCATACCCTCGAAAAACCGTTGCTTACGAATACATTACCCAGGAAGTTTATGTACTCTAGCAAGGATGATTTGCCTCCCCCAAATCAGGAGGTTTATGGTTTTAAAGACCTTGGAAGTATGTCCTATGTGTATAAATGGGACGGTCAATTCTGGTACCTCAAAGTTGATAATTATTGGATTAAACAGCTTGGTAGTCCAACCTATTGGAGTAATTCACCACATGCAACCGCTATCCCCGCCACCAGAGTACACTCTTACTAAAGATGAGGGAGTTTTAGGATACATTCAGTTTTACCAACTCTCCGGTAGGCCGAATGTGGAAGTCTTTAGTAGTGCTTCTCTAAACCCCCGTGTGTGTCAGCTTTTAATCGACTTCTATGTCACGCAGCGACTTATCTCCTCAGAAATGCCGGAGATTCTTAAAAAGAATAGCTCCTATAAAATTGGAGAACGAGTCTTTGTGGGAGAAACATGTGTCGGGTATCTACAAATACTGACTTTTAAGAATTTTGAGAGTTATAAAACTCTTGAACGCTATGCAAAATCCCTTGGGGGTATCTAATGGATATAGTTCTAGTAGCTGCTGCTTTTTTCTGTGCCGCTTGTTTAATAAAGGCTATTTTAGATGACACACTCTGATTCCGAAATACAAATCTTCTTCGTAGGCGGGGCTGTAAGAGACTTAGTTCTTGGGCTTACCCCCAAAGACTATGATCTGGTTGCTGTTTACAAAAAACTTCCTGTGGGCGTAGGTTCTCAAGATCTTTTTGACCATCTAAAAAGCTCCCTTGAGAATCGGGGTTTGTCTGTTGTTCACACGGACGAAGAAAAGAAGGTTTACCGAACTCGAACTCCTTATAATCTCTATGTGGATGTGAAATACTGCCCCATTTCGATTCAAAATGATCTGGGTCAACGGGATTTTACTATCAATGCCATGGCTCTACAAGAAAATAGTTCGATTTTGATAGACCCCTTTAATGGGCTAGAAAGCATCACTAGCAAAACTCTAAAGCCTGTATCCATGAATGTCTTTATTCAGGATCCTGTAAGACTACTTAGAGCCTTAAGATTTTCTATTCAGCTGAACTACAAGCTTGGGGAGACTATTCAGGCGAATCTAAGAAATCCCCAGGTAGTAAGTCTTCTATTAAACCCCTCCTATCGAAGTCGAATTAGGGAGGAGCTTAACAAAATGTTTGCTCTAGACGTACAACAGACTTTAACTCTGTTGCAGTATTACCCACTTCTAATCTCCACGCTATTTTCCTCTAATTTTATTAAACTTAAAGCTCATGAATCCAGCCAATCTTACAACCTCCCAACAATTTGAGTTGGCTAGGCAAAGACAAGCACTTGCACAGTTTACGGTAGAGAGTATAAGAGAAAAGTTAAGTACTGAGGCTGGCAGAAAAAGTCTAGAAGAGCAGCTAGTTCTTCTAAAGCAATCTCACCTAGAAATACTAGAAGCTTATTTTGTAGCTCATAATAAGTTTTTGGTGATGACAAGAATTTATAAAGAAAGCTGCGGTGATATACCCTCTTTTTCACAGCTAGAGAAATTTTCTAAGATGGGAGAAATACTAGAGGCAGCTACACCCGAAGACGGTCTTACGAAGGAGAATTAAAGATGGTGTATTTTAAATATTGTACCGCCGAATATCAGGATACTATAAATTACGGCGGTGGATTTGAACAGATCTCTGAAGATAAAGTTCTTCATCTCAGAAACTCCAGAAATAAGGAAGCTTTTGTACTTATTAATTATCAAAATGAGGTGTCAGGTCAATTCTATTTAGATCCCCATTCTTCGCAAGAGTATTACTTACCTATTACATCTGGTGAGGTGCAGGTAAGTTTTACCTTTGATGATGGTACTATCTTGTTGTACCTTTATCCTGTGGCGAATATCTCGTATCTAAATAAGGTAGATCCTACAGGAGAAAAAAGAGGTCGGGTTGCAAACCCCCTTCTAAATTGCTCAGTTAGACAGGATCTTACAACAGATGTTTAAGGGCTATCTTATTCTTTTTGTAATTATTCTCTTCGGTTTACCGATGATGATCCTCATTCAAGATCTTTACTCAAAACACCTAGCTACTCAATTTTGTTTGCAAGCTCCCGTAAATCATCCGGCCTGTCAAGATTTGGAATTATGACCTCCCTTATCAGCCTTGAAGTCACACTTTCTCTTTTAGACTTACAAAACACAAAAGCTCTTCAAAATCTCCGTCTAAAAGACGCTTACGCGGTAGTAAAAAAGAATAAACTCTATCTGACTGATGGGGAAACAGAAGTACCTTTTTCTGTGTGGGATACTCTGACTATCAGGACAACAGATGACCTTGAAAATGTGATGACCTATGACTAGAATCTCCCAGAAAATGATAGAAGCTCAAATAGAACAGCTCAACAAAATTTTTGATGACAAATCTTTTGAGTTGTCTTGTGCTTATGGAGGCTACTGCTTGCATCAATTTACGGACAAAAAAACTGGGGCTAGGGCAGATGTATTTAAATGCGGGCATATTCCAGCTAGGTCACTCTATTTTCAAATAAGGGCTTTTTTGATAGGTCTAGACTATGCAGCAAGACATCTTTCAGGCGATTAGCTATTTGAGAGCAAGTGAAAGTTTAAATAGCTACTTGAAAAAAATAGACGAAAATTTAAAATCTTCTGTACATGAAGACCTTCTGGATTTTTTCTTTCTTACTCATATGGTAAAAATTCCAGGTGGATCTTTTTTAATGGGGGAGACTGTATTAAAGTTTAAGAGTACTCGTAAAGAACCACTACATGAGGTTCATCTAAAGCCTTTTTATATGGGGGATTTCCCTATTACGGCTTCTCAGTGGATAGCTATCAGTTTTTTACCTAAAGTAAAGGACGATCTTTTCATTGATCAATGTCTTGATTCACCACCCCAGACACCTATTTCGGGAGTACCTAAAAAATTAGCAAAAGAGTTTTGTGCCCGCCTGTCTCTTTTTACAGGTAAAACTTTCCGTTTGCCTACTGAGGCAGAGTGGGAATACGCTTGTCGTGCTGGTACCTATACCGCCTTTAATTTTGGCCCGGAACCAAAAACAGAATATCTAAATTGCCGGTTTCAAAAAACAGTCAAAAAAACAACAATTAAAGGTACTTACCCGCCAAATTCCTGGGGTCTTTATGACATGCACGGTAACGTTTGGGAATGGTGTGAGGATGCATGGCACAACAACTATGAGGGTGCGCCAACGGACGGCAGCGCTCGGGTGGTGGCGAGGACAAGTCCACCTTATGGGGTTATCAGGGGAGGATGTCACCTTGATGATAGTTATTTTTGTGTATCCTCTTCTAGAGTTATGGCGTCCTGCTATGCGCGTTCAGCAGGTTTTCGTGTAGTCTGTGATGTGTAATGTGAGACAAAAAAATGTTGACCCACCGACAATATCAAAAGTATCAGTACTTCCTGACTTCTATTAAGTCTTCGAAATTTGAGGCGTTTAAAAAAGCCTTCGATTATCAGGGGAATGAAGAGACTCTAGCTAAACAGTGGCTTTTGGAGGAATTTCCGGAATTGACGTTAGAGGCTGTTTCTTCTATACCTACAACCTTAAGTGTGATTTCCGATGTTTCCGTGGTGCGTATTCCCGGCGGCACCTTCCTAATGGGCTCTCCCGAGGATGAGGAAGGGCGTGCTGACGATGAAGGCCCACAGCATGAGGTCACCGTCCCCACCTTTTTCATGGGGCGCTACCCCATCACCCAGGCCCAATATGAAGCGGTGATGGGCACCAACCCTGCCACCGAGTATGATGCTGAGCGCTTTGTAGCCCCCAATAAGCCCGTCGTGGAGGTGAGTTGGGATGATGCCGTTGCCTTTTGCACCGCCCTGGCCCAGCGCACGGGTCGCCCCTATCGCCTCCCCTCCGAAGCCGAGTGGGAATATGCTTGCCGCGCTGGCACCACCACACCCTTCCACTTTGGCCCCACCCTCTCCACCGAAGTCGCCAACTACAACGGCAATGAAACCTATGGTGACGGCCCTAAAGGTGAATTTCGCAATGCCCTCACCCCCGTAGACCACTTTGGCATTGCCAACCGCTTTGGCCTCTCGGATATGCACGGCAGTGTCTGGGAGTGGTGCCAGGACGTATGGCATGAAAACTATGAGGGTGCCCCCGCTGATGGTTCCGCCTGGATGGAAGGCGGCAATCAAGAGAGGCGAGTCCTTCGCGGCGGCTCCTGGGTCAGCTATCCGAAGTATTGCCGCTCCGCGTATCGCAACCTCCTCAATGCCGTCAACCGCTCCGACGATATCGGTTTCCGTGTTTGTTATAGTGAGTGAAAATAAAATCATGAAGTCCTTGTTGCGTTGGTTACTTGGTGAAACTGGATATAGTACAGCTCACGCCTGGTGGCTTTGGGCTCTAGGTAAACCAGTAGAAAAGGGTGGAAAGTTCGCCGCTGCCGTTGGTGAGACGGTGGTAAGAAAAAAAATAGAGGAGATACAGGAGGTCCGGGAAGCCTTACAAAAACTTCTGTCTACTCAAAGGCAGATGGAGGGCACCCTAGTCGATACCCAAGCTGAGATTCGAAAATTAGAGCAGGAAGCTAGCAGCATACTTGCAGCTAAGCCCAACGAAGAAGGAAAAAGACTAGCTAGTCCTAAGGTTAGCAGCATTCTTCTTAAAAAGAGGCTATTGAATCAGTACACCCCAAAGTTGGAGGGTTTACAAGCTCAGATTAACAGCCTGCGAGACCTCTACCAGCAAAAACAGCATGAGTTGGAAGAGATTAAAGCTCAACAGGAGATTAATCGCACCTCTGCTGAACTTAATGAGGCTCTAGAAGGGGTTCGTAAAAATTTACTTTTGGGTAAGGAGAGTCTTGACCTTCGAAATTTTGAACAGGCCACAGACGCTATTCAAAATCAAAGCTACCGAATTCAGGGTGCCCAACAAGTCTCAAATCTATTGGACGACCCAGATTTGCCGATTTCCTCTCTAGAAGAGGACAAAATTCTAGAAAGTTTAATGCCAAAATAGGAGATAACATGAAAGTTCCGCCAATTGTCTGGATTCTTAGTGGTCTGGTTGTTGCGGGTGGTGGTTTTTGGTATATCAATGACAAAAAACCTGCCGTAAACGTTGCCACAGAGGAGTTAGCTACAGAGCCTTTAAATTTCGAGCCCCAACCTATTCAGGAGGCGACACTCATCGTACCCGACAATCAACTTGTGGGCAAAACTTTTGCTGGAAGCACCAGCGCTAATGAGTTGATGTTGGAGGCCCTGCGCTATGGTGCTCCTAATTATCAGGCCGTAGGTTCTGGGGCGGGTATTCAAAAATTACTAGCTGGTGAGGTGACCTACGCTATCTCCAGCCGCCCCCTGACTCAGGAGGAGAAAAATTCTGGTTTGTCAGAGGTTGCTATTGGGCAGGATACAATCTCCTTCTTCGTAAGTCCTGAAAGTAAAGCCCCGTCTAATCTCACCTGGGAACAGATGCAGGGTATTTTTGCTGGTTCGTTTACAAACTGGTCTCAGGTTGGTGGTCAGGATGCTCCGATAGATCTAGTCATTCGGGGAGAAGGGGGTACCCGCGAGACGGTCTACAGTCTCTTTGGTGAACCCCGTAGTTCTCAAGTGCGCCACCTAGCTTCCGACAGCACCACACTAGCCATTCAAAGTCTCACCCCTAACTCATTAGCCTTCGCCGCTACAGTTCAGGTCTGTAAGCAGACTACGGCAAAAATGATCACATTAAATGGCTTTCGTGCAGTAGAGTCGGGTTACCCAATTACCCGTCAACTCTATCTAGTAATTCGTGAGTCAGACTCCGATTACATGCAGGTTGTAGAGATTCTACAGCAACTCTTTAACACTAAATTTACACCCACCCAAGCTTGTAACTAACATGTTTCACTGGATTCTTGACAAGGAAAATAATCTCTACCCTCTACTTCCTAGACTCTCTGAGGCTCAGATTCATCTTCCGCCAGACCTCTATAATCTGATAATGAATAGTGAGGGGGACCTAGCATTGCGTGTCGGGGAGATTAAACCTCTTCCCCAGATCTATGGTACCCAGATCTTGCAAAAAGCCTCTAAGATTTGGACTACCTGGGAAAAGAAAGGTTTTCATTCTATGGGAGTTCTACTCTCCGGTCTTCGTGGTTCTGGTAAGACCCTGGTTGTCAAGATTCTCATGCACCGGGCTCTAGAGGAAGAAATTCCGGTCATTGTAATCGAGAAAGCCTTTCGGGGTGCTTCCCTAATAGACTTCTTCTCAAGATTTAATGGCCAGCCTTTCTTGGCTGTAATAGATGAGTTTGAGAAGAAGTATGACGACGAGGAGGGCGATCAGGATAGTTTTCTGTGTTTTCTTCAGGGCACATCGGACTACAATGCCCTTACGCTCCTGACAGCAAATGAGCCTGACCTTATTAGTGAGTATATGATCTCACGTCCAGGTCGCATTCGCTACCATCTCAAATTTAAAGGTTTAGACCCCGATTCTATTAGGGGGTACATACAGGCTAATCTATCAGAGGATAATCTGCATAAGGGTGATGAGATACTAGCCTATCTAAAGTCTTTTGGATCTGTCAGTTTTGACATGCTGGAGGCTTTGGTAGAGGAGATTAATCTTTATCCTGGGGTGTCAGATGTGCGGGAGGTAGCAGAAGATCTTAATATCGAAGCGGGTACTACCTCCTATCAGGTCACCCTGTATGACCTGGAGGAGAATCCCCTGCCTCATGTTTCCTCCGGGGTTGTATCCTTAGATTTGTCGAATGTGATCTACTCCAGTGATACGCCAGATGATTATGATCCAACCACCCTCATTTTCTACTATCAGGGCTTGCCTACGGTAAATCAGGCAGATTTTGATGAGTTAAAACAGATTTTCCCAGACATCCTAGATGCCTACCGGCAGGGGGATGGTGGTGTTTATGAACCCCGGCAGACTTTACGCACTATTGAAAGGAGAGGATACCACCTTTACCCTCTAGAGAAGGATCTTTTTATTCGGATGGATTCTACGGATGGTAGTTCTTGGTACTATCTCCGTTCCTTTGGTGAGAAACGGGCTGGTATTCCCCCAGTCTGGAAAGTTCGACTTACACCCATTCACACAAACTAATCATGAACACCTCAAAATTCCAAATTCTCGAACAGAATCGAACCTACAAGCCTATTCCGAAGGGTAGCATTCAACTAGTAGATAGGTTAGAACCAGGTCTTTATGACCTGAAAGAAAATTTGTCTGGCCTTTTTCTTACTCCCGGTCCAGAACAGGTAGTACCTAAAATCTACGGAACCCGAGTACTGGAGGTCAGAGATATTATCTGGTCCTCCTGGCAGATGCAGGGTTTCAATTCTCAGGGGGCGATGTTAAGTGGTCTCAAAGGTTCGGGTAAAACTCTGGTAGCCAAGCTCATTGCCCTACTAGCTATTGAATCTGGTTTTCCTGTTATCCTAATTACAGACACTGTGGGTGGAAATGCTCTGACTGATTTTTGCCTACAATTAGAAACCCCCGTAGTGCTTCTTTTTGAGGAGTACGAAAAGAACTACAAACCTGGCGGCGGAGCAGAAGAAAGTCTTCTCAATTTTTTAGACGGCCTAAATAACCTACGAGTTTTATCTATCTTTACGGCCAACCGTACGGATAAGATGAGTAACTACCTCGTAAATCGCCCTTCCCGTATCAAGTATCATTTCCAGTTTTCAGAGCTGGACCCAACTTTCATTCAGGAGTACGTAGAACAAAACCTGCAAACAAACGATGCTAGTAAAACGGCGAGTCTTGTGGGAAGGCTGAAGAGTTTCTCAGAGATTAACTTTGATATGCTACAAATGGCAGTTCTTGAATGTAATCTGAGACCCCAGCTTTCTGTGTGGGAGGCTTTACAGTATCTCAATTTCAGAAATACCACAGTTTCGTATAGTGCCTATCTCTGTGATCAGGCAGGGAATATCATCCCTCACCTCTCACCCTATGATCTACTCCTAAATCTAGGCAGGGAGTTTGAGGATTCGGGTGTCTATTTTCGATACTCTGCTGAGTATTTTCATAAGCATTACCCCAAATTAAATTTGCAGGAGTATGAGGCTCTATGCCAACGAATTCCTGAGGCGGCGAGGTTTTAC
>Ga0136656_1000226_pt1 | contig 18887 bp, 14 predicted proteins | sample CPBDNA_9_FD_94862 | JGI IMG/M metagenome (GOLD analysis project Ga0136656, IMG submission 94862) | Freshwater to marine salinity gradient microbial communities from Chesapeake Bay, USA - CPBay_Sum_15_0.8_DNA (version 2) | ecosystem: Environmental > Aquatic > Marine > Coastal | place: USA...
AACAATGAGAGGGGCAAGCGCTTCTTTGATTGTTTCAAATGCCTCTTTAAGTTTTTGAAATATTCCGACGCCACCTGGACCCAACAATGATAATACAATTGCACCAGCAGCAATTAGACCAAGCGATAGCTTTTTGAACAAACCCTTCAGAGCTTTCATGAATCCCCCGTCAACTTTCTTTGGGTCTGTCTTTCCTGTAGTTGTTTGGTTTGGATCAGTGACAGTGTCCTCTGGACCTTGCGCAGCAGGATCAAGTTCAGCTCTCTGCTCTTGTTGTTCTCTTAAAGCATCAACGGCAGCTGCGGTCTCCGCTGTGTTTCCTTTTATATCATCTAATAATCTTACAGCCTCAGCATCATGAGTACTCAACTCCATATTTGGAAGTCTTTCTATAGAACTCTGAACATCTGATAACCCCTGATCTATTTTAACGATCTGTTGATCGTCTCGATCCATCAACTCGCCTTCAAGAGGTTCTCCATCAGTGGGTGGGGGTGGTAATGCTAATGCGGTACCTTTTGCAGGTGGTATTCTTTCGACCGCATCAGAGTCGCCACCTCTGCCGCCGCCACCACCAACAAACGAACTAACTATTTCACCAGCAATAGCAGAGCCTTTTACTGCAGCTGCACCGCCTCGTCCAACGGCCATCGCTGCGCGACCCGCTCCTGCTGCTCCTGCTGCTAATGCGCGACCCGCTCCTGCTGCTAATACTGGTAACATATATTATTTCCCAAATGCTTTTCCGGCCTCGGATATACCAAAACATCCAAGCGTGACCACAACAAACGATGTGTAGATAGTATCAGAGATCTGAAGATCTTGTCCCCAGAAACCTGTAACAAGATCAACAATACCAAATGCAAGCATCATAGCAAATGATGCAAATCCAACTATAGCTTTTTCATTCACGTCATTGTCATCCAAGAATATATCTAATAATCTTCTTTTAGGAGGAGCAAGTCTTTTCTTTGCTGCCTCGGCCTCTACTTTCATAGCTGTGATTGTATCTTCAGCTGCGTCGAGCTTATTAATAAGCTCCATATACTTGTCAAGATCTATTTCTACTTCGTTACGATCATGGTCATGTGTCGTTGCTTCTGCCATGTTTATCTCCTGTTTTTACGTTCTTCGTGCCTTCTTTTTTCCTTTTCTAAAAAGTCGAGTAACATAGCAACATAGATATCACGCTCGTACGGCATGAGGTTTTCAACCTCTGTTATACTATATTTATGATGCTGAACCAGTGAGAATATGAGAGAATAATAGTTTGCTAGGCTATTATGGCTCAGCAATATTAAAAAAAATCTTGTATTCCCTCTAAAATAATCTTCCTATCAGTACCATTACTGTTTTTGTAAGCAAACTCATGTCTTAGTTTTGGCATAGTGTCAAAGAAAGTTTTAATCTTTTCAAACATGCCTAAGTCCATTTGTTTTACAAACTCTTCAGCCTCTTTGGCTGTAAAATCATCATATACCTGCTCACTATCAAAAGCACTTACAATAGATGATCCAATAACCTTCCATATGTTTTCGTTATCATCCAACTTTGAAAAGTTTAACTTCTCCATAGTGCCTAGTGTTGGTTGTTTCAAGATAACACCAATATTATCATTAAGCATGACCTTTTCAGTATGCTTAGGATCAAACGATGGTTCAATCTCATCTAAGTCAAGTTGAAACTCATAAACTTGCTTATCTTCTTTATCCCTATACTTTAATTCAACGACATTGTTTACGCTTCTTGCTCTTAACTTAAGGAACAAGTATTCAACATCTGTCATTGTTAAATCCTTAGGATCAAACTTTGCTGGTTTAACAACGCAGTTTGAAATAATTTGTTTGACAGCATTTACTACTGCCTTTTCATTTCCTTCTTTAGCAATAAGAAAAACCTTCTCTTCTTTTACAAGAAAAGGTCTAAACGAAATCTTTTGTTTGCTAACAGGAAGTGTTACATCGTAGACGGGTACGTCAATCTTGGGTAATGCCATAATTTATTCTCCATATTATCCTCCGCGACCAAATGAGTTTAAGAACGTCTGTGCGTTACTTACTACATTGATCACATCACCAACATTATTTGGTTTCTTAATTGATGCCTTGAGTGCTTTAGCTGCTGTACCAATTCTAATCAATTGTTCAAAGCCGCCCATTTGTCTTTCTTCTGATCCAGCAGGAGCGTCTGCTCTTTCCGTTGTCCAAGAACGAATAGAAAAGTTAACTTGCAAAATAGCAAACTGATCTGTTTGATTCCATCCAAGTTGAACGTCGCCTAACTGTGTTGGCCAGCACTCATAGAAAGTAGTTGTTATAATCTCTCTACCGCCAACGTCAAAAGTTTTGATAGCAATAGTAGTTACATAATTTTCTCTGTAATACAGCTCACCAAAAGCCGCATCACCTACTGCAGAATGTTCACCGCCAGAAATATTAAAGTTAGAAACATTAGAAACCCACTTCTGAAAAAAGTCTAAGTTTCTTCCATTTGAATCCAACATAACTGACATAGTCAAATCAGGCATAACAACTTGCGACGGTCTTCTATCAAAAGGACCAATAGATTGTTTCTTGATGTCTGCAGGGATTAATGATACACCAGGCAAGTTAACTTGTTCAGCAAAGAATGTAATATCTTTTGCTGTTTCTGCATCTTCGCCTTGTGCCCATTTAGGAACAGATACCTCGACTAAAAATCTACTTGGTCTAAACAGACTATTTCTTTCCTGCATCTTACCAAGAAACTTATTAACGTTAAATGGTGTGTCGGCACCAGTCCTTGGCTTATTAAGAGCCAATCCTTTGCCTAATGCAATTGCTGTTTTTGCTATATCTTTTATACTTGCCATTAAGGTTTTTGTCCTAAGCGGATTTTTCTACTATCTCTCCATACTCTATTTATACCAGTTTTGCGGAAGCGTTGTAATGGCATCATCATTACTGCGTCCCAAGCTACAGGAGGCACATACAAATAACTACCCTGTACATTCTCATATCTGTATTTCTTCCAACAAGGTTTGAATGATCTCATTGATCTTCTTCGCTTCATGAATGAGTATTGGACCCTTTCCATTAATCTCGTTCTTAATGTTTGTTGTATTTGCTCGCCTTGTGCACCAGGTGCCATAACAAATGGATAAAAAGCATTCATTAGCTCGGCTCTCAATATAGGTTCAAGGTAATGTAGATTTAATCCAGTAAAATAATTTTTACCAGCGTGTATACAAAAGAACACAGGAAACATATCCCAATATGGTAACGTATTCATATTCTGAGGTTTGTATCTCATCATATACATTCTACCAGGCAACAATCTCCTTGTCCTACCAGCTCCTTGTAGTAGTTTTTGTGGATTGTTTATTTCTTCATCTTGAGCTGCCTGTCTAATGAACTCTAATGGACTGTCACGCAATGTGCCTTCTTTATGAATGTCTCGAAGAGACTTGAATTTCATATCAAATTCAGTCTCAGCCATTTTAATTACTGATTGCCAGACGTATGCTACCATTTAATATCTAATTCCTTTTCTGTCATGATTATAAACTTTAGTCCCCTTGCATGACAAAATTGTTCTGCCACCTCAAACTTTCTTTGATTAACAGCGTATCTGGCCATCTCGCCAAAGTATCTTCTTGTCTTTCTTTTAGGAGTAGGCGGCTCTTTGAGATGCTTTGATGGCTTAACTTCAATAACTAATTCGTCTATAGTACCACCAACGCCTCTCTTTTTTACATAGAAGTCTGGAAAGTATCTGTGCATTTTACCATCTAAAGGGCTTTTATAAGGTATACAAAACTCTTCAGATGCCCATTCTAGCACGTCAGGATGGTTATCTAAATACTTCATTAGTTTACGTTCCCACAAACTTCTATAAATAATGTTAGTGGGATCGCCTTTGTATTTATTAGGATATGTAGGGTTATACTTTCCGCTGTAAGCCATACAAGTATTTAGGAGCATAGATGGGAATCTTCAGTAATAGCAATAAAAGAGGAGCTTTAACAAATCCTCCTGCGCAAGTTATTGATAATAAAATACAATCGCAAGCAAGCAAGTTTGTTCAGTTTCCTGAAGATCTTGCAGGGCATTCTATATTGCTAAACTTTGTAAAGTATGAATGGGACTCTGCAACAGTCTCAACAGAAGATACTCACTACTCTGTAGCATTGCCATTACCAGTCAGTGGCATAGTAGACAATAATCAACTCAACTGGTCAGAACAAGAGCTAGGGTTGTTAGGAAGAGGAGCAGCAGACATAGCAGGCGACCTTAAAGCAAATTTCAATGCAGCAATGGGTGGCGGAACAACAAGTACGCAGGCAGGAATGTCTGAAGGTGATGCAAAACAATTTATGGACAAAGCTCTTTCTGCTGGCGCTGCATTTTTTAGAAGCGAAGTGTTACCATCTAACTTACAACAAGGCGTTAATGCTGGTTTAGGTAACATTGTTAACCCACACGTTGCAATGTTATTCAATGGTGTACCTCTTAAAAGTTTTTCATTTACTTGGAAGCTAGCTCCTAGAACTCAAAATGAATCTAATTTAATTAGAGATATTATTAAAGATATTAAGAAAAACATCTATCCTAAGTATGGCGATACAGGCGATTCAGTATATTTGAAATATCCTAACGTGTGCGATTTATTTTACGTTGGATCAAACGATTACTTACATAATTTCAAACGAGCAGCAGTTAAAAGTATCAACGTAAACTACCAATCAGAACAAAATGCATTTTACGCAGGAACAGGTGCACCAGCATTTGTAGAAATTCAAATGGACTTCCAAGAAATGGAGATCTGGACATCTGAAGATTTTGATTCTGCAAACGAGACGACATAACATGGCTAAGACAAGATACTTTGATTCATTTCCACAAATAACATATGGAACAAAAATTGCAAGAAATATACTTGCAAGGGCAAAACCTGTTTCAGGATTATTCACCTCACCTAATGCATATTATGATTATGTAATAGAGCATGACCAAAGACCAGATCAAGTCGCATACAACTACTACGACGATAGTAATATGGTGTGGTTAATTTTCTTAGTCAATGATATTGTGGATCCATATTATCAATGGCCATTGTCACAACGGCACTTTGTTGAGTTTATAGAATCAAAATACGGTTCTGTAACAGCAGCGCAAAGTCAAGTACTACATTACAAGCACAATAGTAAGGATATAGAAATATCTTCTGACACATATACATTGAATGCTACGTTCCAAAAAATTGTAGCAAACGATTGGACAGCAGTATACGCTTATGATTATGAAGAGCTGCTCAATGAAGAAAAAAGAAAAATTAAACTTGTTGATAAACGTTTTGCTACAAAAGCAAAAGAGCAACTCAAATTGGTATTAAATGGATAATGGCAAACTACGTTCCAGGAAGCTACTCATTAGATAAACTCGACCTCATTTATGAGGGAGGGTCGTTAGATTGCAAAGATAGATTTGCAGAGCTAACAATTGAGGAATCGTTAATGATTCCATCAATGAGCTGCTCTATAGTTCTACTTGATGCTGCTGACATATACAACAAGATTGATTTTGATGGTAGCGAAAAATTACAAATTAAATTTTACTCTCACACACAAAGAGAGATAGACATCTCATTCCAACTTTATAAAGACCAAGTAATAGCTGACCAAGGCTCAGGTAGCAATAAGCTAATTAAATTATTTGGCGTAACGCCAGAACATTATACAAGCGAATCATCAGACATAAATCAATCGTTTGAAGGATCCATATCTGAATTCTCTAAAAAGATATTTTCAAAGCTAGGTACAGAAAGACCATTTGAAGCACATCCTACAGCAGGCAACGTAATTACTATTGTGCCTGGTTTAAGTATTTTTGAAACAATGAATTACCTTGCTCAAAAGGCTTACAGCGTTAAACATAAAACATCATTGTTTAGATTTTACGAAACAGTGGACGGTTATAACTTCAAAAACATAGAACAGATTATAGCGGAAGAAAAGAAATCGCCTATAACATATACATATTCAGCGACTGGTAATCTTAATATTACTGGAGAAAAGCAACAATATTTAATTTCCTCCTTGACTTTTGATAGTAATAAAGATATAATGCAGAAGCTCAAAACTGGTATGTACGCTAGCGAGACACACGAAATAGATATACTAGATCAAAAAATTACTAGCAGTCCTTTCTTAGGTAAAGAGCTATTCAAAGAATTTACTCACTTAGACAACGATGCAATGTCATTAGATTCTATCAAAGTAATAGACAGCACGTTAGGTAAAATTAACACATCGTTTTGGCTAACAAGATCAATTGACACGTCAAGTAGAGAAAACAACTATAGTACAATTATGGGCAGAAGACTTTTCTATCAAACATCATTAGAACAGCTGACCGCAACCGCAATTGTACCTGGTAACACAGATTTAAGTATTGGTAAAATTATTAACCTTGAGATGCCAGAGCAAACACCTCAAACTGATACAAAAGAAAACGAAGGTAAGATCTCTGGTAATTATTTAATTGGTTCAGTCGTTCATCAAATAGATAGAGACAATTATAGCTGTGGTTTGAAATTGTACAAAGAATCATACAGAGCGAACGTTCCAACCCCAGATAAAAATATAGTAGATATAAAGGCACCAACAAATGGCTAACTTTAGTTCATTATCAAAAGCAAAACATTTTATCGGCGTTGTAGAAAGCCGAGCAGACCCTTTGTTTCTTGGTAGAGTGCAAGTTAGAATCTATGGTGTACATACACAAGATAAAAGTGCAATACCAACAGATCATCTTCCATGGGCAACAGTTGTAAATCCAATCACAAGCGCTTCATTAAGTGGCATAGGTAGATCGCCAACAGGGATCTTGCCTGGAACATGGGTGTTTGGATTATTTGCTGATGGTGATGATGAGCAAGTACCATTTGTTTTAGGGACACTTGTTGGTAAACCAACTGAAGAGCCAGATGGCACATTAGGGTTCAATGATCCAAATGAAAATTACCCTTTGAACGATCCAGAGGTTCATGATATTGGCGAATCGTCTGTATCAAGATTAGCAAGAGGCGAAGACATTGCAGAATCGCATTCACATATTGTTAATAAGAAAGCCGCCAAAGAAAACTTTGGTGAAGTAGAAACATCATTAGCTTCAAAAGTGCCTTCAGTACTTGCTGACAAAGCTGATAGTTATTATGAAAGAGTTAAGTGGAAAGAGCCTCATCCAAGATACGGTGGGCAAGATGAAGATCCACCTGACGACGTTAGAAGATCAACATATCCTTATAATCATGTTTGGTATACAGAATCAGGCCACGTGCTTGAGGTAGACGATACACCATTAGGTGAACGTATACAACTTTACCACACCAAAGGAACATTTGTAGAGATTCAACCAGATGGCAATATGGTTACCAAAGTCAATGGTAACCAATATGAAATCACATTAGGTGATAGAGACGTATTTGTTAAAGGCAATGTTAACGTTACTATCGATGGTGATGCTAGAATTTTAGTACATGGAAATAAAATAGAAGAAATCGATGGCGATTATATGTTGACCGTTAGAGGTGACGTTGTACAAAAAATAGCTGGTAACGAAGCAAAAGAAATATTATCAGACAAGTCTACACAGATCAATGGTAATAGAAACGAGAGAGTATCAAAGAACGTAAACGTAACTACAATAGGAAATTATGTTGATGCTATTAAAGGTACATTAACTAAAACTGTAACAGGCGAAGAAAAAAGAACAAACATATCAACAGTAATGCATATTATTGCTGACAACTTTACGTTATTAGGAGCAAACAATATTGATTTTGCAGCAGGTAGTAATCTAAACATAGCAGCAGAAGGCAAACTAACAAGCAAATCTGTTGGCGTTATGACAATAGACACAGACGCTAATCAAGTTGTTCTTGTTGGTGGAACACAGTCAATTACTGCAACTGGCCATACAACAATCAATAATAACTTAAGCGTAACAGGCACTATCCACGCAGACGGTGATATTGACACATCTGCTGGTAACGCACCAACGTTAGCAACACATACGCACAAATACAACCCAGGACCAGGAGCGCCAACTGATTCGACAGTGGCGGATGCATAATGAGTAAGGATTGCGGAATATCAGAAGCAGCAGGAGCAGTTAACGATCAAGTTAATGACGCAAAAAGTCAAGTTGATAGTTTAATTGCAGATGCTGACAAAGGTATTGCTAATTCCATTTCTGGTTTGAAAGATAAAATATCTGGATTAACGGACGGTATAAAAGCAAAATTTGATACTATGGCTCCTGAAATACCAAAGCCTGCAGGATCACTACAAGAAAGCATTACGGGTATTCTTGAGTCTAGTAATGATCCAGGAACTATGGTTCAAAAATTCAAAACGCTCAAAGAACAGTTTGGTGGTAGAGTTGATCTTGGTTCTGTTTTATCAACGATTGGTTTAGACGAAAAGAAATTTGAATCGTTAGATAAACAACTTGGTGAAGCAATCCAAGGCGGCTCAGATAAGATACAAGAATTAAGTCAAAAAGTAGCATCAGGAATTCCTGGAGGCGAAGCTCTTAGTAGCAAGGCAAGTAATTTAATTCAAATTGCACAAGGCAACACAGCTGCAATAGGATCGTTAGTAGGAGGGTTCAATTTGACTGCTCCAGGATTCGATCCTAACAGTGCATTAGACAACGTTTGTACTAAAGTTCCTAATGTTGAAATTGATGCAAAAGGCAACACAGTCAAGAAGGGTGTTGAAACAAAAGCTCCAGTTGAAGATGCGCCTGTACCAGTTGAGCCAGCTAAAGTTAAAGAAGTTGAACAGATCAAACCAGAAACTAAACAGCCAAATGAAGCGTTGATTGAAAAGAAAGAAGGTGAAGTAGAATTTGCATATACACAAGAATACATCAAAGCTATCAAACCATACAGCAAAAAATACGAAGAAAGAATGAAGGAGCTGACTAAAGAATACAAAAAAGATCTAGTTCCTAAATTCAAAGATCTTAAAAAGAGAAAGAAAGCTGGCGAAAGTCCATTGCCAGCAAACGAAGTTTATTACGTTAAGAGCATGGCCAAGTATATTGATTGGGCAAAGATTGCCTATATACATGAAAAATATATTAACGCGCATAATGCTGGCGTTGCTATCAATCCTACAGACAAAAAGATATACGTCGATTCGCCGTTTGGTGTAACTCAAGATATTCTTGATGATAAAGTGAGAGATGCACAAGTGCAAGCAAAAGTAAAAGCATTGCCTTATTTTGTAATATATGGAAGCCAAGAAGAGCTTCTACAAGCAGTGCAGGCAGATTCAGACGCAATAGCAAATAGAGGATAAATAAAAACATGGCTACTTATTCTGACTTCAACACGACTTTCGCAGTTCATCCAATCAAAAACGATCTATCGTTAAAAAATGATGAAGAGGCTGTAAAACAATCTATCAAAAATTTATTGCTTACAGATAGAGGCGAACGTCCGTTTCAGAATAATATTGGTTCAAATATTAGATCTTTACTATTTGAAAACTACACACCACAGACTATGTTGTTATTCAAAAGATACATTTATGAGACAATAGATAACTTTGAGCCAAGAGCTGTTATTAAAGATATAGACATATCACCAGATCCAGACAACAACGGCTTGTTTGCAACAATTATTTTTAGGTTAATAAATAAAGAAAGAGACGTAACACTTAACGTTATCTTAGAGAGAGTACGATAATGGCAGGAGAAAACTTATCTGTTGCAAACCTTGACTTTTCTAGCATCAAGACTAGTCTAAAAGGTTATCTTAAGCAACAAAACATATTCAAGGACTTTGATTTCGAAGGTTCTAACTTATCAGCTATGCTGGACGTGTTATCTTATAACACATACATGCAAAATTTTTATCTCAATATGGTTGCATCAGAATCATTTCTTGATAGTGCGCAACTTAGAGATAGTGTCGTTTCGCATGCAAAGCAGCTAAACTATTTGCCAAGATCGCGAAGATCATCTAAAGCTACCGTACAAATAAACATTACACCAGATGATGTACCACCATCAATTACAATTCCAAAATATACAGAATTCACAACGGTGGTCGACTCTAACACATATACATTCACAACTAATGATGTTACAATTGTAACACAGAATGCAAACGGCAACTATTTAACTGCAAATTTGAGTCTTTATGAAGGCACTATTCAAACAGAATTATTTGAAGTCGATACGTCAAACACATCACAAAGATTTGTTATCAGCAATAAGAATATTGATACAGATAGCTTAGTAGTTAAAATAGTAAACTCTACTTCTGATACAGCAAACGCTGTATGGCAAAGATCATTAAACATTGTAGGAATAACTCCTTCGTCAAATGTATATTTTGTAACGCCCGCTGAAAGAGAGAAATACGAAATTCAGTTTGGTGATGGTGTACTTGGTAATAAGTTATCAGACGGCAATGTTGTAGAGGCTACATACAGAATATCATCAGGCAATACTGCTGATGGAGCTACAACTTTCTCATTATCCGGTGACATTGCTGGTTATAGTAATGTTGATATTATACTTGTGTCTAAAGCACAAGGCGGTGATGACGCAGAATCTATAAAGAGTATTAAATTCAATGCTCCTAAATCTGCAACCGTTCAAGATAGAACAGTAACAAAGGACGACTATTCATCATTGATTATTCAACAATTTCCAGACGTACAATCGATCAGTGTATATGGAGGAGAAGAAGTAGACCCTCCACAATTTGGTAAAGTTATTATTTCTGTCGACTTACAAGATGCAGATGGCATCTCATTGCAAAGAAAACAAGACATTGTCAACTTTGTTAAAAGAAGATCGCCTCTTTCTATAGTTCCTACAGTTGTGGATCCAGAATTCTTATACGTTAAAATAGATGCAAATATAAACTACGATCCTACTGTAACGACAAAGAGTGATTCACAAATTAAAGAACTTGTAGCATCAAAGATTAACACATATGCAGAAACAAATATTAACAAGTACAATACAAAGCTAAGGCTTTCTAAACTTACAGCTGCGATTGATGCAACTGATGAATCCATATTAAACAATGAAACGTTTGTAACATTACAAAAACGATTTGTACCTACATTAGGCAGATCACAAAGCTGGACATTAAGATTTAACAATCCAATTTATAGAGAAGTGCCAGTTAATGGTGCCTTTGTGGATGGATCTGCACCATTAACATCAACGACGTTTGTATATGGAGATAATTCTGGATGCTCGTTAAGAGACAATGGGTTTGGTGTTGTACAAGTAGTTATTGCAACGACTACAGAATCAGATCCTGTACAAGTTATTAATCCTAATATTGGTTCAATAAACTATGATCTAGGTATTGTCCAATTAAACGATTTTATTGTTGCATCATTTTCAGGTTCTGGTATTTTTGTAAACTGCACACCAGTTAAAAGAACATTTAGCGCAACAAAAAATATTATTCTACAACACGATGGTGCACCAATTGTAACGGTTAATCAAGAGAGAACATAATGCAGATTGAAGAGAGGATCTCAACGTTTGCTCAAGACCTCTTTCCTTCTTTCTATAAAGAAGAAGGAGAGTTGTTTACGCTTTTCGTTAGAGCTTATTATGAGTGGCTAGAAGAAACAGGCAACACAGTTAATGTTGCAAGAGATCTTTTAGAGCTTCAAGACATTGATACTACCTCTGCTACGTTCTTAGAATATTTCAAAAGAGTTTATCTTTCTGGATTTCCAGGATCAATCAAATCAAATCCTAATTTAACAATTAAACATATTAGAGATCTTTATAAAACAAAAGGTACACCTAGAGCCATAGAGCTCTTGTTTAGAATTATATTCAATGACCAAGCATATGTTTCTTATCCAAGCGAAGATGTATTAAGACCATCTAATGCGGAATACTTCAGACCAAGATATGTAGAAGTAACAGCACCTAACATAGAAAAATTAAATTCGTTGAGAGGTAGAGAAGTAATTGGAACCCAATCACAAGCAAAAGGGTTTGTAGAATCTATTTCAACAAAACTATTAAACAAAGTTAAAGTTCATGTACTGTACATTTCTAACTTAAGAGGCGACTTTACAAGAGGCGAAATAGTTGTTCCAACAGCTAATGGTATTCAAGATGAAATGCCTGTTATAGTTGGTTCTTTATCAAACATTCAAGTTTTATTAGGTGGCCAAGATAATAGTATTGGCGACATATTTACCATTGAGGCTGCAGCAGGCAAACAAGGCAAAGCAAGAGTAAGCGCAGTTGATAATGCAACTGGTCTTGTTAATTATACTCTAGCTAATGGCGGTTTTGGTTTTACAACAAACACAACATTCACAGATATTGACGTTAATGACAATCATATGGTTATTAGCAATGTTATAAACGCTGCTCAAACATATAGCAATAGCAGTCAAATTGATCTTGCACAGTTTATTAACTATGAAACATTAGAGCAACCTTTAGAAACAATTACTTTTCTAAGCGGTTTAGAACTTAATTCAGAAGTACAAGCCCATGTTGCTAATTCAGAAAACACATCTAATCCATGGGTAGAGGGTAGAGACTCTAGCAATAACGTTATTGCTAATGGGTTTATTATTTCTACAGATATTGAAGGCGCTAACGGCTCATACACAATATCTCCAAGAACAGGATCATTTGGTAACTCGCAAACATTAACTATAACAATGGCTTCAAACAGTCACCAGTTTCAACTCAACGAGCCTGTTGATGAAGAGAGCACTGTTGTCATTGATATTGTAAATCTTAACGGTTCGTTCTCTGTAAGCGATACAATTGTTGCCAACACATCTGGTGCAAACGGTATTGTAACAGCCGCTAATAGCACGCAAATAACCGTTAATGGGTCATTTGGTACGTTTTCATCAAACGATAGCATATCTGTTGTAGGGACACCTTCTACTAATGCAGAGGTGGACGATGTATCATATACGAACACTGGTGCAAATGCTGTTGTCACAACAATAGTTAGCAACACAGAAATTAAAATAGCAGATATTGTAGGCGCATTTAATAACAATAATAAAATTAAAGGTAGACGGACAAATGCTATTGCAACGCTTCAATCAAATCCTGCAGACAGTGGTGTAAGCGACATTTACTTTCAAGGCAACAACTTAGCAAATGCTGTTGTTGATACTTATGCCAACACAACCTTGTTAGCTAAAGTTATAGGATTTGCAAATACTGGATCCCAGTTTGAAATTGGAACTGCCGATACAAAGAATACAAATAATCAATTTTCATATTTTGTACAAAATACAGCAGCATATATTTACGGTCACGAATCAAACACTTATGCAAATATTGTCACAGTAGGGACAGGATCAGGATCCACATTTGAAATTGGTCTGTTAGAGAATACAGAAGATATTACTATCTACACAGATTTTGTTGGTGAAAATAATTCTTCTAACGTATCATATCTTGATTGTATTATAGATGGAGGCAACAGCGGTGTTGGCTTCTTAGACACTTTGACAATCAATGCCGGAGGATCTGGTTACGCTAATGGTGAAGTAATCACTTTTGCAGAAGGAGGTGCTGGTGGAGGAGCTCCAACAGTTAATGCTACAGCAAACATTACAACAAACACGACTGGCGGCATCATTAGCACTACAGTTGTCAATGCTGGTGTTGGTTTTTATAGTAACTCTGATTATTATATAACAACATCAGGTGGCGCAGGTGCAAATGTAACTGGAAACTTTGATTATGGGTACGGGCTACCAAAAGACATCAATGGCGATTACACAACCATTCTTGATAACGTACTGACAAGATTTTCTGGTACAGTTGGTACGATTGCAACTTTACAAAAGATTAACCCTGGTAGCAACTACAACTTTGATCCTTTTGTTTCTGTATATACTAAAGGTATAGCAAAATATAACAGAAGAGATATTATTGTAAACATTCCAGATAAAAGTGGAACGTTTATTATTGGTGAAACTGTAAACCAACAAGTTACAGATTACGGTCAGATATTAACTGTCAGCGTTGGTACACCAGCAAACTTTACATTAAACGAAGCTGTGTCACAAGTTATCAATGGAACAGCTAATGCAATAGGCACACTACTAACAAGCACGTCTACACAGCTAACATTGAACAATCTAAAGATTAAAGAAGTAGCAGCAAATGGTTTAGTAACGGTTACAACGACAAACACACAACCGTTTACAACTGGAACTGTAACTGGTATTGTTTCTGCTCAAACAGCAACAATCAATGCTGTAGCAGGAACATCGTCTACCCAAGTAGCTAAAGGTGAAGTTAAGAATCAAACAGAAACAACGTTAGGAATAAGACGTCTCTCTTTCAGTACAGGTTTTGTTGAAGGAGGTGTGATCACTGGAGCAACGTCAGGCGCAACAGGAACGGTTGATTCTTACTATGATGATCCTCTTTCATTACCAATTGGCGATAATGCTAATGTTGTAGCTAAGACATTGGCAGCTAACGGTATTGTAACACAGCTTGAAATTGTCGATTCAGGATTTGGTTACCAACATGGAGCAGAGCTTACTTTAGTTTCTACTGATGCAAATAATCAGTTTGTTGTATCGGGTACAGCAAATGTAAACACAACTGGTATTGGTGAAGGATATTGGAAGAACCAAGAGTCGTTCTTGAATACTAAATACCTACACGATAATGATTACTATCAATCGCACTCATATGTTGTAGAGAGTGGTATCTCGCTTGATAAATATAGAGAAGTGCTTATTAAATTAACACACGTAGCAGGAACCAAATTGTTTGGCAAAGTGAATAGAGAGTCTATTCAAACCATGGTTCCTTCTGTTAGCAATAGTAGCATAGCAGCCTTATGACAAAGAAAATAACTAAAAATTTTAGAGTACACAACGCAGAGCAATTTGTAGAATCCTTTGAGGAAGCTGCAAACACTATCTACTATATGTTTGCATCTAGGCATTTGCCTTGGAGCGATGATAACAATCCTCCAAATCCAACTGACTCTATGCAAGATACATTCTATAACATTTACGACAACATGGTGTTTGGCAAAAAAATCGATCTTCATGATGTTGCATATATGGTAGACAATAATCAATGGACAGCCAACACTGTCTATGCAATGTATTCTGATACAGATGCAACACTGCCAGACAAACGGTTTTTTGTTGCCGTCAGTGAAAGTAATGGGTATAATGTATTCAAATGTCTTTTCAATAATAAAGGATTGCCATCAACAGTAGCACCGTCTTATTTTGAAACGGTAGCTGACGACGATGTGTATATTACAACTGCTGACAATTATCAGTGGAAGTATATGTTCAACATTCCTACGGCAACATATCAAAAGTTTGCTACATCAACAAAGATACCATTTGTCGAAGATGCAAACGTGACAGCTAATGCTATTGCTGGAGCTGTTGATGTTGTTGTTGTAAACGATGGTGGATCAAGATACAATAGTGTGGCCAACGGTGTAGTTAAGGTAGCTAATGTTGCCGGTAATACTCTTATTCATGAACTAGAATCATTAGTAGGCGCAAACTTAACTATAACTACTACACAAGGTTCATTCCAAGTAGAAAGAATCAATTTGTATGGCAAATGGAGTAATGGTGACCTTGTCAATAGCAACGGGGATGTTAACTCGTCAAACGCTATAGCAAATGGTGTTGCCGTTCTTGCAAACAATACTTTTCTCAAAGTAGTAGACGTTGCTGGTAATTTCTTTGGTCAAACAAGTAATGTAGTTGTTGTTGGCGAAACATCTAATGCATTTGCTAACATTGGTTCAGTATTTTCTACTACATCATCAATATCATCAAATACCGACTTTTATAAAGGAGCAGCATTTTACATTGCATCAGGAACTGGTGCAGGTCAAATTAAGACTGTAAGTGAATATATTGTTACTGGTTCTGCTAGAAGAGTAGTACTTGATGGTGATTTATCAGAAGGTGTCGATTCAACAAGTAGATGGGAGATTACTCCTAAAGTAAGCATTTCTGGTGACGGGCAAGGCGCTGTAGGTAGAGCGATTGTTAACACAGCAACATTTGCAATTGATACAGTTGAAATGATTGAAAGAGGTAATAGTTATACATGGGCAACGGCTCAAGTAATTGGTAACACGGGTATATCTGGATCACTGCAAGCTAACAACGCAAACGTTCATGTAATCATAGGCCCATCTGGTGGTCATGGTTCTAATGTAATATCTGAGCTATATGCTACTACAGTTGGCATGAGCGTTGATTTTGAGAATACAGAATCAGGTAACATATCAGTAGATAATGATATTCGACAGTTTGGCGTAATAGAAAGTCCAAGATATGCAAATGTAGCAATTAGCGTAGCTAACACAACCTTGGTTAGTTCTGGGGCATCAGGCTCTGGGTTTAGCTTTAATATTGGCGAAACATTATACCAAGGATCAAACACAATTGGTACAGTATCTGATAGGGCAGCTGGCACCGTTTACGTCTCAAATGTATATGGTCAATTTATAACATCTGGCAGCAATACTGATTTAAGAATTTATACACAGAATACAACAAGTAATGTTGTAACAGCAAATGCTACGTCAGTATTAACAAATCCTGGCAGAGGAGCATCAAACTTTGATACATTTGATCAAAGACTTATACTAACACAATTTAGCAATACATCAGGTCTAGCGTTCACAGAAGATGAAAAAATTATTCAAGACAGTACTGATGCAGAGGGATATATTCAAGTTATAAATAGTACTGCAGTTGCAGTTACCAATTCAAGAGGCAATTGGTTGGCATCAGAAGCGGGCACTTTCTACAGCTTTAGAGGACAAACTAGTGGAGCTGTAGGTTATTTCTTAGGAAAAATTAATCCTGACTTAGAAGACAACAGCGGCAGTATATTATATGTAGAAAATATACAACCTATAACAAGAGATGCTGCACAGACTGAACGCGTAAAACTGTTGATTGAATTTTAGAGGAAAAAATGGCAATTGAAACAAACTTAAATGTGTCACCTTATTACGACGACTACGATGAAACAAAAAACTTTCATCGTGTTTTATTTCGTCCCGCTGTTCCAGTTCAGGCAAGAGAGCTAACACAACTACAAACTATTCTGCAAAACCAGATAGAAAGATTTGGACAGCATCAATTCAAAGAAGGCACAATTGTAAAAGGTTGTTCATTTACTTTTGATGAGAATGTAAAATTTGTAAAATTATTTGACAAACAAACAAATGGTTTAGACGTTCAAGTAGCCTCGTTTGTGGAAAACGATTACATCACAAACTCAAACAATTTGATTGGTCAAATTGTAAGCACAAAATCGGGCCTAGAATCACAGAACCCAAACCTAAACACAATCTTTTTCCACTATACTAACACAGGCGAAAATGGTGAGAAAGCATATACAGCTGGTGAAGTTCTAACAGTATATCCTTACTCTACTACTGTAGAAAGCGTCACTGTTGCAGCTTCAGGTAATGGGTATACAAACAGTGATACAATTACATTTACATCATCTGTATTTGGTTCTGGTGCAGTAGCAAATATTATTACATTTGCTTCTAATGGATCCATTCAATCAATCAACGTTACATCTAATGGTGTATCTTATAACATCACAGACGTTCCTGTAGCTACTATTAATAGCGCAAATGGTTCTGGTGCTGAACTTACTGTAAATCTAAAATCTTCAGCTAACGTAACAATTGCAAATACAAGTTTCCTACAATCAGGAAATACACAGTTTAATGTTGTTGGTAAATCTTACCAAATGTCTGTATCAGACGGAATTATCTTTCAGAAGGGTAACTTCCAAAGATTAGATGAACAAGCAATTATTGTTTCACCATACACAAACAGACCACATGAATTATCTGTTGGATTTAGTACTGTAGAGTCTATCGTAAATAACAACACAGATGCTTCATTGCTAGACAATGCATCAGGCTATCCTAATGAAAATGCACCAGGTGCTCATAGACTAAAACTAACACCAACGCTTATTGTTAATACAACAGCTAATGCAAAAGCATCAAACAACTTTTTAAGTATTGTTAGATTTGAAAGCGGTCTACCAGTTGAAACAAACCATGATGCAAAATATTCATCTTTTGGCGATGTTATGGCCAAAAGAACATACGAAGAGAGTGGCGACTATGTTGTCGACACATTCTCAATTGGTACAGAAGAGATTGTAGGCAACACAACACACTTCTCTGTAGTAGTTGGTTCGGGCACAGCTTATGTAAGAGGTTCTAGATTCCAAACTGTGAACCCATCAAGACTATCAGTTAAGAAAGCATCAACATTTGCTAACATCGAAAACCAAACAATTTCACAAAACTACGGCCAATACGTAAAAGTTAATGAACTAGTAGGCCAGTTTGAATTTGACACTGCTGACATGGTGCTTATCTTAGATGCACAACATAACAGCTTGTCTGGCGGTCCAGCAGTAAGTATCAGCTCACAAAGCTCAAACACATTATCACATAACTCAGTGACATCAAATGTCATTGGTACTGCAAGAATAAGATCTCTAGAACTAACAAGTGATCTACCTGGTGCAGGTGACTCTGAATACAACTTATACCTTTATGACATTAATATGTTTAGTGGTAAGTCTTTCAGAAAAGATGCAAAAGCTATCCATCACTACGCAGGCACTGATTACGGTGCCGGTGAAACAAATGGTACTGTTAGAGGTATAGCAGACATTGTTCTTGATGGTGGTGTAGCGGAGCTCAAAGACGCATCTTTCAATACATTAGTATTCCCACTTGGCCAAAGAGGTATCAAATCAGTAGGAGATGCTACTTATGTTTACAAAACAGATACAGATGTTTCCTTTGCTTCA
>Ga0136656_1000232_pt1 | contig 18669 bp, 18 predicted proteins | sample CPBDNA_9_FD_94862 | JGI IMG/M metagenome (GOLD analysis project Ga0136656, IMG submission 94862) | Freshwater to marine salinity gradient microbial communities from Chesapeake Bay, USA - CPBay_Sum_15_0.8_DNA (version 2) | ecosystem: Environmental > Aquatic > Marine > Coastal | place: USA...
ATTCCGGTTCGAGATCTTGGGTGGTCTTGTAGGCACCGCTGTCGGCGTCGAACCAGTTCGCGCCGCCCGGTGAAGTTTCCGGGGTGGGATTGCCCTTCACCCAGGTCCAGGTGACACCTTCGGAATCGGTGTAGGTGTTGCCTTCGAACTCTTCGGGGCATTCGGGCTCACGACGCTCGCCGGGTGGGACCGAGTCGTCACCGGGAACTGTGTCGTCACCAGGGACCGAGTCGTCACCAGGAACCGAGTCCTGTGTTTCGGGTTCGCCGTCCTCACCTGGGGGAGTGTCGGTGCCCTCAGGTGCGTCCTCACTCGGTCCGAGCAACGGGTTGCCGCATGCGCAACGGGCGCGCGGCATGCCTTGATCGTCGATGAGGATGGCCGTACCGGCGGCGATCACGGCGTCGTAGCCGTACGACTTGCCGTTTTTGAATCCGAACATCTGCACGTTCAGGTTCTGCAACGCGAAGACCGGTGTGAGGCTGCGGAGGTACGTCTCGAGATTCTCGAACTCGATGCCCTGGATGTCGGCCCAGGCGCGACCGCGATCCTCGTAGTACGTGAGGAACTTGATCATCGCTTCGACGTCGCAGATGTTCTGTCCGCTACCGCCGTAGGTACGACCGGCGTACAAGCCGGGGGCTGACCCCGACACGGTTCCGCTCGTGAGGCTCGAGGCATCCACGTCGTACGACGCGACAGCGAAGGTCGGCGCGAACGAGTCGGGCCCCACAACACCGGCCGGCTGGAAGAGTGTGCGCGAGCCGCCGTCGGAGGTATCGCTCGAGTTCTTGTCACCGCCACTGCAAGCAGCCGTCAAGACGACGGCGGCGGCCAAAAAGATTGCGGACAAACGACGCATCGTGCCCCTCTTTCGCGTCTGGGTGACATTGGTCATGCCACCAGGTCTGTTTCGGAGTGTAGCGAAGCGTCGAAACCACTTCGAAAGTGTTCCGTCAAGGTTGGGTTCAGGTTCCGCCTGGCGCGGGGTCGAGCCCTCGTTCACCGGCGGTGGGTGGAGTGAGTGATCCATGTCGTTCACGAGACGTCTCCGACCCGGATCTGACAACTTTTGTCCGATTACTCTGCGCGCATGACCGAAGTTGTCTTGGCCGACGGCCGACTGGTCGGTAACCAGCGACCCGACGGCACCCTCTCCTTCCTCGGCGTTCGTTTCGCCACCGCCCCCCGATTCGGCTCCGCCGAACCAGAAAAGTCCTGGTCAGGGGCCCGCGAGGCCCGTCGACACGGCCCGATCTGTCATCAGCAACCCGGCCTCATCGAATCGGCGATGGGGGGCTCCCTTCCTCCGATGGACGAGGACTGCCTCAGCCTGTCGGTCCAAATCCCTGGCGACGGGCGTGTCGGAATGCCGGTCCTGGTCTGGATTCATGGTGGGGGCTTCCTGAACGGCTCGGGGTCGTCACCCTGGTACGACGGAGCGGCCCTTGCTCGTCGCGGCGTGGTCGTCGTGTCGATCAACTATCGGCTCGGAGTGTTCGGCTTTTGGCGAGGGAACAACCTCGGGATCGGCGACCAGATCGAGGCGCTTCGGTGGGTGCGACGAAATATCGAAGGCTTCGGCGGCGACCCCGACAACGTGACGATCTTCGGTGAATCGGCCGGCGGATCGAGTGTGGTGGCACTCATGGCGAGCCCCGATGCCCGTGGGCTCTTCCGTCGCGTGTGGTCGATGAGTCCGTCGATCGGTCAGTATCGATGCGTCGAACGCGCTGACATGCACGCCGACCGCTTCCTCGAACTCTCGAACGTTGACGACGAGCGCGCATTGTCGTCGATGACCGCCGAACAATTGCTCGAGGCGCAGAAGCAACTCATCGGCGAGAGCAGCCGAGCGTACGACTTCTTCTCGCCCACGGCCAACGGCTCCCATCTCCCCGGTGACATCGTCGACTTGGCCGCACGAAGCGATGCCCGACTCGTCGTCGGCACCACGCGCGACGAAAACCGATTGTTCGGCGCCTTCACACCTGATGCACAGAACATGACGAGCGACAAGATGGAAAAGATGGTTGCGACGATGTTGCCGGGGCGACGTGAAGCAGTCGACGTGTATCGCCGCCATCGTCCGGGCGAGAACGACGCGCAGATCGTGATGGCCGCACAGAGCGACGAAGGCTTCCGTCAACGTGCCATTCGACTGGCCGAGAAGCACGCAGCCAACGGCGGGACGTCGCACATGTATTGGTTCACCTGGCCCACACCCGCCTTCGGCGGAGTACTCGGCTCGTGTCATGCCGTGGACATTCCGTTCACCTTCGACAACCTCGACGCCGCCGGCATCTCGATGTTCACCGGTGACGCGCCGGAACGCGCGATCCTGGCCCGTGACGTGTCGTCACAGTTGGTGTCGTTCGCCACCGACGGAACCCTGGATTGGCCGCACTTCTGCTTGGCGCGCCGCGCAACGCGGGTGTTCGACATCGAGCCTGCAATTTTGCACGATCCCGAACCCGAGATCCGCTCCCTCTGGGAAGGTGCCCGTCCCGACCTCTGATCGGAGCCCGTGCCACACCCACATGGTGAGGTAGCTCCATGGAACGCGAACCCCACGAAACTTTCCGCCCGATCGTGTCGGCATTGGCCTATGACGGTGACGTCCGGCGTCGTGTCGTCGATATGAAGTACGGCGGCCGACGATCCTTCGCCCGGGAACTTGCACGACAGTTGGCCGACGCCGTTCGGTCCGACACCGACATGCGAATCGACGTGGTCACCTGGGCACCGACATCGTCATCCCGTCGTCGACATCGTGGATTCGATCAGGCGGCCGTCATCGCGCGTCACGTGGCGCGCGAATTGGGGGTCCCATGCCGTCGCCTTCTCGTACGCGAGACCCGAGTCGTCCAGACCGGGCGTTCTCGCGTGGCTCGACTGGCGGGGCCGCGTTTTCGGGCTCTCGATACGCGCCGTCCGCGCCGTGTACTCGTGGTGGACGACGTCGTGACCACCGGGGCGACACTTCGCGCCGCGGCTCATGCACTCACGGCATCGGGTTGGGGAGACGTGACCTTGGCTGCCGTGGCATCAACCCCTACGTCACGAGTTGGCTCTTCACATCGTCGGCCCAACGTGGTGATCCGACCGCGAGATGCCGACCGCGGAACTCAGAGGCCGACGAGAGACCGCACGCGCTCGATGGCTGGCCTCTGATCCAGTTCCACCAAGACGCCGTGCATCCCGAGCGCGCTGGCGGCTCGGACGTTCACTTCCATGTCGTCGAGAAACGCCGCTTCGTGGGGTTGGGCGCCCAGACGCGACAGTGACAGCTCGTAGATCGATCGATGGGGTTTGCGCATACCGACTTCGTGGCTGTCGACGACATCGTCGAACAGAGTGTCGAAGTCCATGATCGAGCGCCAGCGGTCGCGGAATTCACGGATGTTGTTGGTCAGCACCCCGAGCCGGCAACCATGGTCACGAAGATCGTGCACGAGTCGGAACATGTCGTCGCTGCGGACGAATTCGAAGTTCAATCCTTGGCGAGGAGTCGACGGTTCGGGTTCTCGCATCGTGAACCCTGCTTCACCGATGAGGCGACCGACAGCTGACCGGTAGTCGTCGAGGCTGATTTCGCCGCGTTCGAGTCGGTGCCACGGATGATCGGTGTCGGCGGCGTAGTCGCCGAGCATGACGGCCATGACCTCGTCGGCCGGGTGGTCGGGAAACCTCTTGACGACATCGAGGGCCCGACCAGACGACGACAGGACGCCACCCAGATCGAAGATCACGGTGGTCACGCTCGTCTCAGGGGTGCTCGCCATGCGATGAGTCTTCCCGGTGACGACGATTCGTCCCGAATCGACACCGACGGGGCGACCACAGGGCGATCGGGAGCGAACGGTAGGCTCGACCCTCGCATGGGAATCCTGGATCGCATTCTGAGGGCCGGTGAGGGCAAGAAACTGAAGGCTCTGGAGGGCCTGGTTCCCGACATCAATGCCGAAGAGGCAGTGGTCGCCGCCTTGTCCGACGACGCCTTGCGCGACCGGACCAACCAGTTCCGCCAGCGACTCGACCGAGGTGAATCACTCGATGATCTCTTGATCGATGCCTTCGCCGTGGTGCGCGAGGCCGCCCGGCGCACGATCGGCCAGCGCCATTACGACGTACAGCTCATGGGTGGTGCGGCCCTTCACTTCGGGTGGATCGCCGAAATGAAGACCGGCGAAGGCAAGACCCTGGTGTCGACCCTCCCGGCCTATCTCAACGGTCTCTCGGGGCGCGGTGTACACCAGATCACCACCAACGACTATCTGGCCCGCCGTGACTCGGTCTGGATGGGGCAGATCCATCGGTGGCTCGGCCTCGACGTGGGTCTCGTCATCCCCGGACATCAGGAGCGTCCCGACCAGAAGCGGACGAACTACGCGGCTGATATCACGTACGGCACCAACAACGAGTTCGGCTTCGACTACCTACGCGACAACATGGCCGGCACCAAGGCGAACAAGGTCCAACGTGGTCATGTGTTCGCCATCGTCGACGAGGTCGACTCGATCCTCATCGACGAGGCTCGTACCCCGCTCATCATCTCGGGACGAGTCGCCGACGCGGCTCAGCTGTATTACCGATTCGCTTCCATCGTGCGTTCGCTGAAGCGCGACGTCCACTACGACGTCGAAGAGGACAAGCGAGTCGTCATGCCGACCGAGGCCGGTATCGAAGCCGTCGAGCAAGAGCTCGGTGTCGACAATCTGTACGACGAAGTCCAGCGCAATCTCGTGCATCAGTTGCAGGTCGCCTTGAAGGCCAAAGAGCTCTATCGACGCGACAAGGACTACATCGTGCAGGGCGGCGAGGTGAAGATCGTCGACGAATTCACCGGCCGTATTCTCGAAGGCCGCCGCTGGAGTGAAGGTATCCATCAGGCCGTCGAAGCCAAGGAAGGCGTGAAGATCAAAGAGGAGAACCAGACCCTCGCCACGATCACGCTGCAGAACTACTTCCGGATGTACGACAAGTTGGCCGGTATGACCGGAACTGCTCAGACCGAAGCAGCCGAACTCATGAACACGTACGGCTTGCAAGTGGTTCCGATTCCGACCAACCGCGAAATTTGCCGCGTCGATCAACCGGATCTCATCTTCAAGTCCGAGCAGGCCAAGTTCGACGCGATCATCTCCGACGTCGTCGAGCGACACGCCGTCGGCCAGCCGATCCTCATCGGAACGGCGAGCGTCGACAAGAGCGAAGTTCTCTCGAAGCTGCTGGCCAAGCGAGGCATCAAACACGAAGTTCTGAACGCCAAACAACACTCTCGTGAAGCCGAAGTGGTGGCCCAGGCCGGACGCCTCAGTGCAGTCACGGTCGCCACCAACATGGCTGGACGCGGAGTCGACATTCTTCTGGGTGGCAACCCCGAAGGTCTGGCCAGCCGGTCAGTGCTGGCCGAAGGATTCGATCCGTCGACGCTCACCGACGAGTTCGCCCTGCCCATGCCACTCGATCAGATGCCCGAGGAATATCAGCACGATCGGGCCCGTGCCCAAGCTCGATACCAAGAGCACCTGCAGAAATTCTCGACCGAATGCAAAGGTGAAGGAGATCGCATCCGTGAGCTCGGCGGCCTCTACGTCATCGGATCCGAGCGCCACGAGAGCCGGCGTATCGACAACCAGCTACGTGGCCGATCCGGCCGTCAGGGTGATCCAGGCGAGACTCGCTTCTACTTGAGCCTCGAAGACGAGCTCATGCGACTCTTCGCCACGGGAGCGCTCAGTTGGGTGATGGGTCGTGCTCTGCCCGATGACGAGGCGATTGAACACAAGATGGTCACCAAGGCCATCGAGCGTGCTCAAACGACAGTCGAACAACGAAACGGCGAGATTCGCAAGAACGTTCTGAAGTACGACGAGGTGATGAACGAGCAGCGCAAGGTGATCTACATGCGGCGCGATCAGATCCTGGAAGGTTTCGACTTGAAGGTGGCCGGACTCGAATACCTCGCCGAAGCCGTCGATTCGTTGATCGAAACACACTGTGTGAGCGAAGTCGACGACGAGTGGGATCTGGATGGTCTCGCCAAGGAAATCAAGACTTTCTGGCCGAACGAGATCACCGAGGGCCAACTGGCCGGTTGCGGTACTACCGATCAGATGTACGACTTGGTGATGGCTGACGCCACGGCCTACTACGAGCGACGCGAGGCCGAACTCACACCCACTGTGATGCGCGACGTCGAACGTCAGGTGATGTTGCGCATCATCGACCAGCGTTGGCGTGAACACCTGGAGGAAATGGACTACCTCCAAGAGGGCATCAACTTGCGTGCCATGGGGCAAAAGGACCCTCTCGCCGAATGGCAGCGAGAGGGTTACGAGATGTTCGGGTCGATGATGAAGGGAATTGCGCAAGATTTCGTGCGCTACGTCATGCACGTACAGGTCGTGCGCAATGACGCGCCCGATCTCGCGGTGAAGAACGTGCAGGAGACCAAGTCGGAAGCCACTCCGGCAGCGCAGTCGGCGGCTATCGAAGCCGGACTCGCGCCGGCTGCTGCGCCGGCCACACCTGCCAAGCCGCGCACTGTGGTGAACGATGAGTGGTCGAAGACGCCGCGCAACGCTCCTTGTCCGTGCGGATCGGGCAAGAAGTTCAAGATGTGCCACGGCGCCAACTGACGCATGCGTGACTTCACCGACGACCTTCGCGATCTGCGACGACGCCTGAGCGAAGCGCACGGCTACCTGCGCGTCGACGAGTTGAAGGCACGGGTGGCCGAACTCGAGATCGAAGTGTCGCGCCCCGACCTGTGGGACGACCAGGATCGGGCCAAGAAGCTGAATGCCGAGTACGCCAATTCCAAAGGTGATCTCGATCAATACGAAGTTCTCTCCCGTGACGTGGAAGACGTCGAGGTCCTGCACGAGTTGGCCCGTGAGGTCGACGATTCCAGTCAAGAGCCCGACATCGAGTCGGGAATCTCATCGGTCGCTCGCCGACTCGACGGGCTCGAGTCACGCAGTCTGTTCACCGGCGAACACGACGAAGTTGATTGCATCGTGCACATCAACACCAAAGACGGAGGCGTCGACGCTCAGGACTGGAGCGAGATCCTGCTCCGGATGTACTCGCGTTGGGCCGAGCGCCGAGGGTTCGAAGTCGAGGTCGACGACGTGTCTCCCGGAACCGAGGCCGGAATCATGTCGGCCGAATTCACCATCAAGGGCCGGTACGCCTACGGACTCATGACGTCGGAGCGAGGAACTCATCGTCTGGTGCGCATCAGCCCGTTCGACAATCAGGGTCGTCGACAGACCAGTTTTTCGGCAGTTCAGGTGTGGCCGGTGATCGACGATCCCGACGTCGAGATCAACGAGGCCGACATCCGGATGGAAGTTTTCCGCGCATCTGGTGCCGGCGGACAGCACGTCAACAAGACGTCGTCGGCTGTTCGACTCATCCACGAGCCCACTGGTCTCGTCGCTTCGTCACAGGAAGAACGCAGTCAGTTGCAGAACCGCGAGAAGGCGATGAATCGCCTCCGAGCGATGGTCGCGTCGCGTATCGAAGAAGAACACCAGGCCGAACTCGATCGCATCGCCGGCAAGCAGGCGACGGTCGGTTGGGGAAGTCAGATTCGTTCGTACGTACTGCAGCCCTATCAGATGGTCAAAGATCTTCGAACCGAGATCGAGACGTCGAGTGTCGAGGGAGTTCTCGACGGCGACATCGACGAATTCATGGAGGGTTACCTGCGCTGGCGTCGAGCCGGTGACGAATCCTGACCGAGGGACACTGGTACCCTCTCGCTCGCAGGAACACCATGATTCGCCTCGAAAACGTCACCAAGTCCTACAGCGCCGAGGTCACGGCATTACGTGACGTGTCGTTCGAGATCCCCAAGGGCGAGTTCGTCTTTCTGGTTGGTCCGTCGGGCTCGGGCAAATCGACGTTGCTTCGGTTGATGAACCGCCAGGAGGTCCCGGAGAAGGGGTCGGTCTGGGTGGCCGGCAAGAACATCAACGACCTTCCCGAGTCGAAGATTCCGTTTCTACGTCGGAGTATGGGCAACATCTTCCAGGACTACAAATTGCTGCTCAACAAGACGGTCTTCGAGAACGTGGCGTTCGCACTGGAAGTCATCGGACGTCCACGTCATGTCATTCGACAGCAAGTCCCGGCAGTTCTCGAATTGGTCGGTCTAGCCGACAAGAGCGATCGCTTTCCGCATCAGCTCTCCGGTGGTGAGCAGCAGCGTGTTTCGATCGCCCGCGCGTTTGTCAATCGCCCACTCATCCTTCTCGCCGACGAACCGACAGGGAACCTCGACCCGACGACGGGTGAAGGCATCATGCGTCTTCTCGAGCGCATCAACAGCACCGGCACCACGGTGGTCATGGCCACCCACGACACCCGAGTGGTCAACATGATGCGACGTCGAGTGGTCCAGCTCGATCGAGGCATCATCGTGCGCGATCAGGAGCGAGGGGTGTACGACTGATGCTCGCCCGAATCAGCTATGCGCTCCGCGAAACCTTCGCCAGTCTTCGCCGGAACGTCACCCTCACTGCGGCCGCCATCGTCACTTCGGCCGTGTCGCTCCTTCTCGTGGGTTCAACGTTTCTGATCCAGCGGGCTTTCGACAATCTCCTCACCCGATGGAAAGGTGACGTCGAGCTCATCGTGTACATCCGTTCCGATGCGAGCGTCGAACAGATCCAACTGGTCGAGGACGCGCTTCGATCCCAGCCGTCGGTGATCGACGTCGATCGGCTGCGCTACCTCGATCAGGCCGAAAGTTACGCCGAAGCCGAGAAGTTGTTCGCAGGAGATCCGGGTACTTTGCGACTTCTCACGCCCGAGAACATTCCGTCGCAGTTCAAGGTTGTTCCCATTGCCGAAGACTCGTCGCTCGTACGTGAGTTGGGTGAGCAGTTCCGCCAGTTGGCCGGAGTCAAGGAAGTCGCCTACGCGCAGGACGTCTTCGACGTCGTGTCGAGGGTGTCTCAGTTCATCCGTGTGGCAACGACGGCCATGTCGATCATTCTTCTGGTCGTTGCGGTCGGACTCATCTGGAACACCATCCGAACAGCGATGTTCGCTCGACGGCGGGAGATCGAAGTCATGAAACTGGTTGGTGCCACCAACTGGTTCATTCGGATCCCCTTCATGCTCGAGGGGCTGCTCCAGGGTCTGATCGGCGGGGTGCTCGCCTGTGGTGGGCTCTGGGGCCTGAACTCGGCATGGTCGGGAGCGGTCGACGACTTCAACGACACCGAGTTGGCGGCACTCGTGGTCTCTGACGGATACGTGAGCGGTGTGATGCTGGTCTTGCTTCTCATCGGAGCCTTGGCCGGGGCAGTGGGTTCCGGAATCGCTGCGTCCCGCTTCCTCGACGTCTGACGTCAATCCGACCATCGTTTAGGGTCGGCACGTGGACTTCCAAGAGATTCTCTATTCCGTCGACGGGCCCGTGGCGACTATCACGTTGAACCGACCCGACAAGATGAATGCCTTCACCAACCGCATGTTGAAAGAGATGATCGCCGCCTTCGACGCGAGCGATGCCGACGACGATGTGCGGGCCGTGATCGTCACCGGCGCCGGTCGAGCGTTCTGTGCCGGAGCCGATCTGTCGGGTGGTGGCGAGACGTTCGCCAAAGGCGGGAGTGACGTGGCCGCGAAGTCAGGGGTTGTACGTGATGGTGGTGGGCTGGTGGCCTTGCGCATCTTCGAGTCGAAAAAGCCTGTCATCGGAGCGATCAATGGTGCGGCGGTCGGAGTCGGTGTGACGATGACTTTGCCAATGGACATTCGACTGGCGAGCGACGGGGCCAAGTTCGGGTTCGTTTTCGCCAAGCGGGGCATCGTCCCCGAAGCGGCGAGTAGTTGGTTCCTACCCCGCCTGGTCGGGATCTCACAGGCCGCCGAGTGGTGTTATACCGGTCGAATCATCGGTGCCGAAGAAGCGCTCCGAGGACGCCTGGTGCGCAGCGTGCACGCCGGCGACGAGCTCATGAACGTCGCTCGAGAGATCGCGCTCGAGATCGCCAACGGTACGGCGCCGGTCTCGGTGGCGCTCACTCGCCAGATGCTGTGGCGCATGCTGGGCGCCGACCATCCGATGGAGGCGCATCGGGTCGATTCTCGGGCGATCAACTCCCGTGGGGCGAGTGCCGACGCGAGCGAAGGAGTCATGAGCTTCCTCGAAAAGAGACCCGCCGACTTCCCCGTGAAGGTGAGTGACGGCCTACCTGACGTCTTTCCGGACTGGCAGGATCCGCAGTTCTCGTGATCGACGACCTCTACGGCCGTGTCGGCGGCCTGCCGTTTTTCGAACGCCTGGTCGACGAGTTCTATCGGGGCGTGGTCGTCGATGAGGTGTTGTGGCCGCTGTATCCCGACCACTCCGATCTCGACGGGGCCAAGCGACGACTCTCGCTGTTCCTCGCCCACTACTGGGGCGGTCTGACCACGTATTTGGAGGAGCGCGGCCATCCGCGTCTCCGGATGCGCCACATGACATTCACAGTGGGGCCTCTCGAACGAGATCGTTGGTTGGTGCACATGGCTCGGGCGGTCGAGGTGGTGTGTGAGGACCCCGACGTTGCGAGTGAGATGATGGCCTACTTCACGAAGGCCGCCGAACACTTGCGCAACGACACCGGTCTACCGATCTCGGCTCCGAAGTCCTGAACGGAGACGACGAAGCGTTGTCTCAGCCGAAAACGACGGTTTTGCGTCCGTAGACGAGAACCCGATGTTCGAGGTGGGCTCGTACCGCTCGTGCCAGAACGATCGTCTCGAGGTCGCGACCCTTGCGTGTGAGTTCGGCGACCGAATCACGGTGAGTGACACGGGAGACTTCCTGATCGAGAATCGGTCCTTCGTCGAGTTCTTCGGTCACGTAGTGCGCAGTGGCTCCGATGAGCTTCACGCCGCGATCGTGAGCTTGGCGATACGGGTTGGCTCCGATGAAAGCCGGGAGGAACGAGTGGTGAATGTTGATGATGCGCGAACGATATGCGTCGACGATCCGCGGAGACAGGATCTGCATGTATCGAGCCAACACGACCAGATCGACTCCAAGAGAGGCCAGTGTGTCGAGAACCTCTGACTCCTGCTGCTCTTTGGCTCCGGGTGACACGGGAAGGTGGAAGTAGGGGACTCCCATGTGTTCGACGAGATCGGCATGGTCGGGGTGATTGTCGATGACTCCAACCACGTCGGCGGGAAGTTCGCCGGCCCGCCAGCGAGTGAGCAGATCGAACAGGCAATGCGGCTGCTTGCTCGCCATGATCGCTATCCGAGGTTTCACGTCAGTGAAGCGCAGATCGACCGACATGTCGAATTTCGACGCCACAGGAGAGAAAGCGGTGAGGATGTCGTCCCGTCCGACGCCGAAACCTTCGAGTTCGAATTCGACGCGCTGGAAGAAAACGTGCTCGACCTCGTCGGTGTGCTGTTCGGCGTGCACGATGTTGCCGTTGTTCGAAGCGATGAACTCGGCAACCGAGGCGACGACACCTCGTTGATCGGGGCAAGAAAGCAGGAGAACGCCAGTACCGGGCACCCCGGAAGTCTGCTGGTTCGAGTCCGATTTCGCACCCCACGGTTCGGCAACCAGACTGACGGAGTGCCGGTTGGAGACGAGGATGTGATGGGGGAGCCCCTCGTGATCAGATCGGCCGGAACGCTGTTGGACGAAGCCGGGGAGGTCTATCCGGTCGTTCGACTCGATGCCAACGCCCGTCCAGAACTCCCCGATCTCGTGGGAACAATCGCTCGTGACGGCGTGGGCGACCTGACGACCTTCGCCGAATTGAGGCTCGGTGAAGGTGGTCGTCGATTCGTTCGACTGATCTCGATCATGAGCACGCCGGTGCAAGCGACGTGGAGCGTGGATTTCGCTCTCCCGGGCTTCGAGGACCTTCTTCGGCTAGCGGCCGAAACCGGCGGAATCGTCATGTCGTTCCTGGTGGACGGCGACGACGGTGATCGGTGGCTCGGAGTGAACCTCGACGGCGACGCTCTGGTTCCGTTGTTGACCTGAAGCCGTTGTCAGCTATCGGTCGGGCCGAAGAGGGCGAAGCAGGCCACCGCTGCCGCTGCGGCAACGTTCAGCGAGTCGATCCTGTCGTTCATCGGGATTCGGACGCGGTGGCGCACCAAGTGGAGGGTGCTCTCGGAGAGTCCGTCACGCTCTGATCCGAGGAGCAGTGCGACCCGAGCGGCGCCATCGAGCCGGCTCCCGACTTCGTGGATGGACGAGACGTCCGGATCGGGGGTGAGCGCACAGGTCTCGAATCCCCGCTCGTGCATGTTTTCGAGAAGTCGGTCGATCGAACGAATCCGAGTGTGAGGAAGAAGGAGAGACGTTCCCATCGAAACCCGGAGGGCTCGACGTGCGAGTGGATCGGAACTCTCGTGATCGAGAACGAAGGCATCGGCGCCGAGAGCGACCGCACTACGAACCATTGCGCCGATATTTGTCGGATTGTCGACCCGTTCGGCGATCACGATTCGCCGGGCTGTGTCGAGAAGGGAATCGACATCGACGAGGGGACGACGTTCGAAGAGGGCGATGATGTCGAGCGCGACCCCGAGTCCGGTCAGCATTCGACGGGCTTCTTGCGACGCCGCGAAGACTTCGACGGATTCGTCGATCCACTCGACGATCGGTGAGGGGCGAGTTGCATCGGTGAGGACCGACCGAACTCGGTATCCGGCTCGGAGCGCACGTTCGACGACCAGATCCCCCTCGGCGACGAACAGGCCGGCATCGATCCTCTCGAGGTCTTCGGGCCGCATACCGGTGCGTACTCGGTCGGGTAGTCGCCGCGGACGCAGCTCGCGTTCGCGGAGTCGGAAGGATTGGATGCGGGGATCGTCGGGGGAGTCGACGACGATCACAGGGCGAGTCATCGCCCGCTCAGTAATACCAGGGGAAGGGCGACCAATCGGGATCGCGCTTCTCGAGGAACGACAGTCGTCCCTCCTGTGCTTCATCGGTCATGTATGCGAGTCGCGTGGCTTCGCCGGCGAACACCTGCTGGCCGACGAGGCCGTCGTCGATCAGATTGAAGGAGAACTTCAACATTCGTTGGGCCGTCGGACTCTTGCCGTTGATTTCGGCCGCCCATTGCAGAGCGGTGGATTCGAGTTCGGCGTGGGGCACGACGGCGTTCACCATTCCCATGCGATGCGCATCGTCAGCGGAATACTCGCGCCCGAGGAAGAAGATCTCGCGCGCGAACTTCTGGCCGACCTGACGAGCGAGATACGCCGAGCCGAAACCGCCGTCGAAACTGGCCACGTCGGCGTCGGTCTGCTTGAAGCGCGCGTGCTCCTGACTGGCCAGTGTGAGATCGGAGACGGCGTGCAGGCTGTGACCGCCTCCGGCGGCCCATCCGGGTACGACACAGATGACTACCTTGGGCATGAAGCGAATGAGCCGCTGGACCTCGAGGATGTGGAGGCGGCCACTCTTGCCGGCATCGATCGTCTCGGCGGTGTCGCCTTCGGCGTACTTGTAGCCGTCACGTCCACGGATGCGCTGATCGCCACCGCTGCAGAAGGCCCAACCGCCGTCCTTCGGCGACGGGCCATTGCCTGTGAGGATGACGCAACCGACGTCGACGGACTGTCGGGCATGTTCGAGTGCCGTGTAGAGCTCGTCGACTGTGTGAGGACGGAAGGCATTGCGAACCTCAGGCCGGTCGAATGCCACTCTCACCGTCCCGTGGGCGCGCGCACGGTGGTAGGTGATGTCGGTGAACGAGAAGTCCGGGACCTCGTCCCAGGCCGACGGGTCGAAGATGTCCGAAACGGTGTGGGAAGTCACGTACCTATCGTGCCACGACCGGCCCCGACGACCATGACCCGATCGATCAGAACTTCGGGCGTTCGTCGCTCATCAATAAGGCACAGGCCTGAAGATGGGCCATGAAAGCGTGGGTCCGGGCCAGAAAGTCGAACAGATTGCGAGGATGCTTGCCGGTAAGGATGATCGCAAACCATGACAGGACGACACAGATCACTGCGACGATCATCACGACGATCGCCACGACAAGAGTGGGGATGAGCCAAATGAACCGGAAGAAATTCGTGAGTCGATTGGCGTCGGCGGAGTACTCGAACTCGAACTTCGTAGGTTCACCGTTCGGTTCGGGGCCGATATTCGGCCATTTGTCGAAGCTCAGCCCGTAGTACGCCCAGACGCGAGCCGCGTAACCCAGATAAGCGCGCTGCAATTTCCAGATTCCTTCGTTGCGACGACCAGTGAACAGGATGACGAACCACTGGACGAACGCCAGAACCTGGGCAAGGACACGCCAGGCGTACTCGATGATGTAATGCGGAATGTAAAGAACCGCCCGGAAGAGGGTGGAGAGCCTGCTTCGCGGCTGGGTGTATTCGATCGTGAACGTGGGCTTCGACATGTCGCCAGGGTATGACGAACACCTGGTCGAGTCAGCGAAGGTCGCCAACACCTGGGCTACGAAGATCGGTACCGTGATGATCCTGTGAAGCCGCGACGTGGATTGCCTGGTCCAGCGACCATTTTGATCCCGTTGTTCGTCGTCGCCTGTTCGGCGGCCGATGCCGAAGCTCCGTCGACGGTGGCCGTCACTGAACCTTCGGTGGCTGCAACATCGACCACCACGTCGACATCGTCCACCACGTCGTCCACGACTTCGACGACAACGACCACGACTCTGCCGCCGACGACAACGACAACTTTGGCCGTTCCCGCCCTTGCTGCCCCTCTCGAGGCGAGCGGTGCCCGAAACGGCGAAGGAACTCGACGTGTTCAAGAGCGACTCCTCCAAGCCGGTTACTGGCATGTGGCCGTCGACGGCAAATTCGGCCATACCACCAAGCAGGCCGTGATGGCTTTCCAGAAGTATCACGGTCTGAAGGCATCGGGCTCCGTTGACCAAGCCACCGCACTCGCGCTGACGGCGGTGTCGGAGAAGCCGGTGTCGAGATCGCAACTCGACGATGTCGTGAGAGAAGGAGTAGTGGTCGAAGTCGACAAGGACCGCCAGATCTTGATGATCGTCGTCAATGGCAGCGTCGAATGGGTGCTCAACACGTCCACCGGAAACGGACAGTGGTATCTCGAGCAGAACCAGAAGGACCCGACGCAATGGGAACTCGGCAAGTCCATCACTGATTCGGGTCGCTTCACGGTGAACCGACAACGTTCGGAGGGCTGGTGGGAAGGTGACCTCGGCGAGATCTATCGACCGAAGTACTTCAACGGTGGGATCGCGATCCACGGGTCGCGCAGCATTCCGAGCTATCCGGCGTCGCATGGTTGTGTGCGCGTGAGCGTGTCGGCCATGGACATGATCTGGGAGTCAGGCCTCGTTCCGAAGGGAACACGCGTGTGGGTGTACGGTGCCGACCCGGAGACCGAGAACGAGAAGCCCGAGATGCCGACCACCACCACGACGACCACGTTGGCCCCCGATCCCGAATCCCCCGATATGACCGTGGCCGTGCCCGAGTCGACTCTCGCTCCCTGATGTCGCACATTCGCTACGAACGCGACGGTCGTGTCGGAACGATCACGATCGATCGTCCCGAGAAGAAGAATGCGATGACCTTCGTGATGCTCGGAGACTTCATCGCCGCAGTGGGTGAGGCGTCGGCTGACGATGCGATCAATGTTCTTGTCGTCACCGGAGTGCCCGGGGCGTTCTGCGCCGGAACCGACCTCGCCGACTTGTCGACGATCCCCGGCGAGCAACGTGGACTTCGCGGTTCGGCCGAAGAGACCGACAAGTGGTGGCCGCTCGTTCAGTGTGCGAAGCCGACGATCTGTGCCGTCGACGGCCCCGCCGTCGGAATGGGAGCCGAGTTCACGTCTCAGTGCGACCTACGAATTGCCACACACCGAGCGCGCTTCGCATGGAATTTCGTTCATCGCGGTCTCGTGCCCGACACTGGCGCCGGCACCTGGCTTCTTCCCCGAATCATCGGGCTTCAGAACGCTCTACGACTCACGTACACCGGTGACATGATCGATGCCGACGAGGCGCTGCGCCTTGGCTACGTACTCGACGTGGTCGAGTCGGACGCCCTCGAAAACGTGACTCGCCAGCTCGCCGAACGGGTGGCGGCTGGATCGCCGCATTCCCACCGACTGATCAAGCAGCTCACCTATGAAGGTCTGACGTCGTCGGTGGCCGATCACATGGGGCGCCACACCTCGGCGATGTCGGCCTCGTTCAAGAGCGACGATCATCGAGAAGGTGTGGCGGCGTTTCTCGAGCGTCGTCCGGCCGAGTTCACCGGCCGTTGACCGGGGCGATGCCCGGCTGACACCCGACGTGAGGCACGATGGGGTCATGCGAATTCTCCTCACCAACGACGACGGCATCGATTCGGTGGGATTACACGTTCTGGCGAGAGCGATGCGTCCATTTGGCGAGGTGGTGATCGCCGCTCCCGATCGTGAATTCTCGGGTGCTGGTGCCGCCCTCGGCGCGCTGCATCTCATCAAGCCCGAAGTCCACCGGGCGTCGGTCGACGGCATCGACGAGGCCTGGGCAGTCACCGGACCCCCGGCTTTGTGCGTGATGTTCGCCCGACTCGGAGCCTTTGGCGAACCCTTCGACCTCGTGGTGTCGGGAATCAACCCAGGGGTCAACGTGGGCCGATCGGTGTATCACTCAGGAACGGTCGGGGCAGCGCTTACTGCGCGCAACGGGCTCGTGTCGGGTATCGCAGTGAGTCAGGCCGTCACCGGATTCGGCGTCGAGGGCCAAGGTTGGGACGAGATGCTGGTCGGCCAGAAGTGGGAGTCGGCTGCCGACGTCGCGGCAACATTCGTCGAAGGATTCGTGTCGAACATGCCGGCGAAGCCGGTTGTCGTGAACATCAACGTTCCCAACAAGGACGTCGACGACATGAAGGGCTGGCGCCTCGGTCGCATCGGTCACGAGCCGCCACGTCGGATGAGCACAGCGGTGCTCGAACCCAAGACCGGACACGACGGCTCGTACTACGTCCGTATGCAGTGGGGGGAGGCCGTCGAATTGCCAGGTGACACCGACGGTGGACTCGTCGAGAACGACTACGTGTCGGTGAGTTATCTGAGCGCGATCGGACATGACGAGCGCCTCGATACCGGGATGGCCGAAGCAGGTCTCACCGCTCTCTTCGATCGTTAGACGACCACGACCTTGGTGCCCACCTGGGCGAAATCCCACAAGAACGCCGCATCGGCATTGGCCTGACGCTGGCAGCCTCCGCTCAGACGCTGGCCGAGTTCATCCTCGGTCTGATACGCGGAATCGTCCTCGCGATGGAGCGGAATTGCGTGGAAACCGATGTGGCCGATGTCAGTGCGCAGCCACCGAATCATCTGTGGCAGCCACGCCTTGCCGTTCCAGGCCGTCGACATCTCGGAGCGGCTGTAGACCTCGTGAGTACCAGGAAGTTCGTTGTTGTACTTGCTGCCCGAGACCAGCCACGAACGAATGACGACCTCGTTCTCGTCGACGGCCCACACGCGCTGTCCGGCGCGTGAGTACACGACGCGGCGGCCCGTTCCCGAGTTGTCGGGAAGCGGTGGGGTATCGACTCCGGCGGACGCAACGCTCGAGAGGGGATAGCCGAGTAGATCGACGGCTCCCGGTTCGGGGGCGGGAGTACGCACCACGAGTGACTGTTCGTCCGGCCAGATACCGAGGGACAATGCTGTTTCGCGACCGACGAGACCGTCGACGTAGAGGTCACGGTCGGTCTGCAGCGCCTGAACAGCGGCCGCTGTCTGGTTGTCGTAGGTTCCGGTGGGATTGCGATCGAGATATCCGGCCTCGCGAAGCGCCTCTTGGAGGCAGATCACGTCCGATCCACTCGAGCCACCACCCAGACCGCGCTGCGTCAGTGTGCACTCTTCTACCGATGCGGGGTCGGCGCCGACCAGGTCCTCACCTTCGGCTACGACGAGTCCTTCGACGACCAGGTTTGACTCGTTGGGAGTGGTGACGTCGAGAGTCGTGTTGTCGACTGCGGTCGTGCTGTCGATCGTTTCGGCGAGGTCGGCGACGTCATCTGACGACACCATCTCGCTCGAACCCGACGAGATCACGGCGGCCACGATGCAGGCGGCAGCCACGACACCGACTCCACCGTAGAGCCACGGGCGTTTGCTCAGGTCGGACATCGACTTTCGAGGTTACTGACCACGGTCCCGAGGGTGTCGGCATGTCCGTGAGACACTTGGCGACGTGGGAGTCGTGGTGGTCACGGGCGCGAACAGTGGCATCGGTCTGGCCACGACAAGACGTCTGGTGGCCGACGGGCATCGGGTGGTCATGGCCTGTCGCAATCTCGACAAAGCCCAAAGGGCGGCCGAGGAGATTCGACGGCGGATGCCCACCGGAATCGTCGAGGTTGCGCACCTCGATCTGGCCGACGGCGACTCGATCAACGACTTCGCCACGACATGGCCGCACGACCGCCCGATCGATGTCCTGGTGAACAACGCAGGGGTCATGGGACTCGACCGATCGTCGACGAAACAAGGTTGGGAGTCACAGTTCGGAACCAACCACCTCGGGCATTTCCTTTTGACCGGACGACTTCTCCCGGTCCTGCGGCGAGTCGAGCACTCACGGGTGGTGACGGTCTCGAGTCTCGGTCATCGGGCCGGTCGTCTCCAGCTCGACGACGTGATGTTCGACA